>Ga0206860_10169_pt1 | contig 14518 bp, 12 predicted proteins | sample Alteio_BWOrgCont_44_FD_152624 | JGI IMG/M metagenome (GOLD analysis project Ga0206860, IMG submission 152624) | Enriched cells from forest soil in Barre Woods Harvard Forest LTER site, Petersham, Massachusetts, United States -... | ecosystem: Environmental > Terrestrial > Soil > Temperate forest >...
CGACGGCGCTCTGACCACCCTGGTGCAGTTCGACGGCTACGATGGCGCGAATCCCGAAGCGACGCTGGTGCTCGGGACCGATGGCAATTTTTATGGCACGACAGAAAGCGGCGGGACCAACAACATGGGCACGATCTTCCGTGTCAACATCAATTCCACCAACCTGCAAATCAGCAGTCAGCCCGTTGATCAGGATGTTTTTACCGGGGCCAACGCGATCTTCAGTGTCGCCGTCGTCGGCAATCCGCCGGTGTCTTATCAGTGGAAGGAAGATGGAACGAATGTATCGGATGGCGCCACCGTTTCCGGTTCAAAGACCCGCGTCCTCACCCTTCTCAATGTCACTACGGCCAGTTCCGGCGTCTATTCCGTCCTGGTCAGCAATGCGGCCAATTCAGTCTTGAGCGAGGATGCGGATTTGGCCGTCATTACGTCGCCGCCGCAAATCACCACGCAACCCGTCAGCCGGACTTCGTCGGTGGGCGGGACAGCCGTGTTTTCAGTCACGGCCATTGGCGACCCACCGCTATCCTATCAATGGCAGGTGAATGGAACCAATTTGACCGATGGCGGCCAAATCTCTGGCTCGGCCAGCAGCACGCTGACCATTGCCAACTTGCTCGAAACCAATGACGGCACTTATTCCGTGATTGTCAGCAATCCCGTTGCTCCGGCCATCAGTGACGGCGCGGTGCTGGCGGTTTTTGCAGTCAACTACACCGCCGGGATCACGACGGCCGCCTTCCACTCGTTCACGGGCAGCAATGACGGCGGCGTCCCCAACGGCCTGGTCGTCGGCAGCAACGGCCTTTTGTACGGCACGACGCAAAACGGCGGCGCCTACGGCGATGGCACAATTTTCTGCCTGTCCACCAACGGCACCTTCACGACCCTCGCCGCGTTTAACGGCACTAACGGCGCGATGCCTGCCGCCGCCCTCACCCAGGCCAGCAACGGCCTTTTCTATGGCACGACACAATTGGGCGGCAGCAACAACGCCGGCACAGTTTTCAGCGTGACCACCAACGGCGCGATCAACAGCATTTACTCCTTCGCCAACAATCTTGACAGCGTCGGTCCCTTCACGTCGCTGACCCTGGACGCCGCGGGCAATTTCTACGGCGGGACCTCGAACAACGCCGCGCCCGGCGACGGCAACATATTCAAGATGCCCCCCAACGGCCAGCCCGCCACGCTTTACTCCTTCACCGGCGGCGTCAACGGCACCATGCCGGCGGGCGCGTTGACGCTGGGCACGGACGGCAATCTCTATGGCATGACCGGGAGCAACTCGACCAGCACGAACATTTGCGGCAATATTTTCAAAATAACTCCCGGCGGCGCGCTGACCAATCTTTACTCCTTCACCGGCGATTCCAACGGCTATTCGCCCGCCGGACAACTGGCGTTGGGCACAGACGGCAATTACTACGGCGTGACCCGCTACAACCTGATCCAGAATAACCAGTTCTACGGCACGATTTTCAAAATAACTCCCGGCGGCGCGCTGACCACCTTGTATTCCCTCAACGGCACGGAGGTCGTCACCGATGGCGCCATTCCCGATGCCGGCCTGATTCAGGGCAGCGACGGCAATTTCTACGGCTCGACCGTGATCGGCTACTACATCGATGACAACGGCGTCATTATCAACAATTCCTACGGCACCGTCTTCCGCATCACACCCGCCGGCACGTTCGCCACCCTGACCGCGTTGAACGACACCGATGACGGTGCTTATCCCGAAGCCGCGCTGGTGGAAGGTCCCGATGGCAATCTCTACGGCACGACCACCAGCGGCGGGCCGGATGGGGAAGGCACCGTCTTCCGCATCAGTTTCACCGCCGCGCCGCAAATCCTCACCCAGCCCGCCAGCCAGACCAACGTCCCGGGCGCGCGTGTCGTCTTCTACGTGACAGACTTCGGCGCGCCGCAATTATTCTATCAATGGCAGCAAAACGGGACCAACCTCACCGACGTCGGTCACGTCACCGGTTCGGCCACGCGCATCCTGACCCTCAACAACATCACCCTCGCCCAAGCCGGGACTTATTCCGTCATCGTCAGCAACGCTTTGGGCATAGCGACCAGCAGCGGCGCGGTGCTGACCGTCGAAGTGCCGCCTAGTTTCCTCAGCGCCGCGCAAAACGCCGGCACATTGACCTTCACCTGGAGCGCCACGCCGTTGCAGATCTATCAAGTGCAAGCCACCACCAACTTGAGTTCAGGAACCTGGACCAATCTAGGCAGCGCCGTCACCGCGACCAACTACATCATGGGCGCGACCGACACCATCGGAACCAACGTCCACAAATTCTATCGCGTCATAATGTCGCCGTAGAAGAAAAACGCAAAAGGCCAAGACGCAAAGGAAAGTTTTCTTTCTGACTTTTCCGTGACCTTCGCCAGTCCGCCATAGCGCTTTGGCGACGGCGGAAGCCTTTCTTGATATGTTGCTCCAGAAAATCGGCAACACGGCAACAAGTCCTTATAGTCAACGACTTAACAGGCAACACGAAAAACAACGGACCGGCAACATGTTGCTCCTTCCCACAAAAACTTCCAAACCGGGAAAAAATAGCCGAGCGCTATGCCGACGCAAAACCTAGCGGAGGAGCCTCGATTTGATGTAGTGTCGAGCCTCTGGCTCGAAATCGGCGCAGAGCGCCGACGCTACAACCATTCAAGTTTCCACGGATGGCATGTTCTCCGCATCTGGGCGCATGAACTTGTTCGCAAGAACGAAGGCCGGCTATTGCGGCGGATTCGGCAAGCGTTAGGGCAATAAGTTTACAGGCAGCTTCATTATTTCTATCACGTCGGACCAGAGGCGGGCGGCGCTGTCTATCTTTACTATGCCGCCGACGGGGTTGCCTTTGATTTTTGTGTAGGCATTGGTGAATGTGCTGTCCGCAAGCCATGGATGGTTTTCAAATGTGTTGGAGATGCAGTTTTGCAACTTGGGGGAGAGGTCGGAGCGCCAGCCAAAGGAGATGGCGGGGAAGGCGTTGGTCAGGAGCGGGTTGATCCCTTCGCCGCTGATGTCGATCTCCCGGACGCGGTCCCATTGGCCGGAGACTCTCAGGACGTCGTCGGCCACGCACGCGGCCACGCACTCGCCGGAGATAACGTTTTCGATCAACTCGTCCTGGTGGTTGCATGTCGTTGTCTTCCACTGGTGGCGTCCTTCGGTCATCACCAGCATCGGGATGCGGTAGCTGGAGAGCGAGGAGGGCAGGCCGACGCCAAATTGCAGGCCGGCATGGCTGTCGAGGACGGCGGCAAGCTGGGTCAAGTTGGAGCAGGCGTCGGTCAACGGGGAGAAGCGGGGCTGGCGTGTGACGATGAATATGGGCCGGTACAGCAGCGGCTGGTTGTCGGGACCAGCCAGCACGAACGATGTTTGATAATGATAACGCGAGGGGTTGAGGAGGGCGGTGGCGGTGTTGCCGCAACTCACGGCGAAAATCTGGCGGGTCGTTCCGGATTCAAGGTCAGCAAGCTGGTGACTGGTGGTTTTGAAGCCCTCGTTGACTTTGACCTGGATTTTTTTGGCGGGAAATTCCCTGTCGAGGTTCGACTGCAGGTCTTGTTTGAAATTCTTCCAGGCCAGCGCGTAATCGCCATGATCGCCGTCGATGACCGGGGAAATGAGCAGGGAATCGTCCGGAGCCGGCCCATGAGCGTCAAGATGATTGAGTCCCATGAAAAGCCCGATTCCAAACAGAAGCGCCCATGTCGGGAGTAAGCCCCGCAATTTAACAGTCGTCATTTTTCATCAATATGAATGCCGTGGGCACGCTGTCAATTTTGAAAATTGGTTCAACACGGCAACAAGTCTTTATAGTCAACGACTTAACTGGCAACACGAAAAACAACGCAGCAGCAACATGTTGCCTTTAGCCACGCTCAAGTTGGTTTTTTTGACAAGAATCCAAAAACCGGGTTTTCCAAGCTCGTCACGAGGGTTCGATTCCTTTAGTGCACCGTATGGAAAACGCTCGATTTTCGCCGCAAATCGGCCAGAGTGATTGCATGAGGAAACCGGCGCGCATTATCCGTTTATGAAACTCAAGCTCTTCCTTCCCCTCGCGCTGCTTTTGACCGGCATTTTGTTTGGTTGTTCCACCGCTCCCAAATCGTCCCGGCAATATCTTGTCTCGCATCAGTCAGGGGAGAGACCGGACGTATTGATCTATTCAATACCGACTGCCGAGACGAAGCGGCAGATCAAGATTGAGTCTATTCCCTTGACAGAGGAGCAGTTGTGCAGATTAAGCGCATTGTCCAGGAGCGACACGGAAAACGGTGTGAGATGGCTTGTCGAAGAGAAGCCGGACACAATGCGAGGCGGACCATGGAATACGCAGCTCTATATTTTTGATCAGGCTGTGACAAACCGTTGTATTCGTGTCGCGCTGATGGATCACCACGGCCGCGTTGACCACACTTGGCTGAACGACAAAATGCTGTTTGTTCGAGTTTGGTTTGGGCGCATCGCTTGGACTGATTTCGTCCTCGACGCCGAAACACGCCGCTTTGTCTATATCGAAAATGGCCGTCTCGACGCAACCTTTGATGTAGATGGAAAATAATACCAGCCATGAACTCCAAAAAAATGCTCTGCTTCGCGTTCGTTTTGAGCGGAATACTCTTGGGCTGCCGGGGCATTGGCACTCAAAGATTCACTGCCCTTGCTCCAACACAAGAAAGCGCGCTGGCAGCTTCGAGTCAAACCGTGCTGGATGTGACTTGCCAGCTTGATGCGGAAAGAGCCGACTACAACTTGCGGGAGAACCTTTCCATGCTGGCCCCGCGCCCAAAGCGCTATAAGCTTGATGTAACTTTGCAAGTCGAGCGTGTAATCAAGGGGATGTTCGCCGAAAAGGTGCTGCGGATTCATTGGCTGCGCGATCCGGCAAGTCAGCAGCGTGAAGTTCTTGGAATTTCAAAATCTCCGGCTTTCGCACCATTTGGATTCACCAATGGGATGCGATTGCGAATTGGTTTTGATGGCAGGCCCGGTCAACAGGTGCGGCATCTCAAGATTTTGGTTCGAAATGAATGATTGCATCCGATGGCACAATTTGAATCGAACATGAATTCAACAATTATTCTCCGCGTCGTGCTCCTTTTAACCGGGAGTTTGTGCGGTTGCAGCACCAGGAGACAGATTCCATCCGCTCCAACGGCGGAACAGGTGCGGGCATGGGCGGGGTTTCCAGACGACTTCCAACTGCAAGCGAAAGTAGAATCCATGACAAATCAGTCCAGCGAGAGCAAATCCATATTCGGAACGCTTTTTTGGATAGGCACCTATGAAAATCCCCAACGCAGCCTGGTGAGTTTGACCATCTCCCTTAGCCAACCTGGAACGCTTTTGGGCACAAACCAAACTCGATTTCAAAAAATGATCGAGGAACAAATTGCGCAGACGCGGATTTCAAAAGATGTGAAAGAATTCGACAAAAAAGCCGAGCAAGTAATCACTTTGCCCAATGGCCGCAAAGCCTATTTTTCCGTTTTTGGTCTTGGCCCCGGCGGAAGTGGCCTGATCGGTTTCAGTTATGAGCGCGACTATGATCTCATGGTGATGGAAGATTTTTCCACCGAGCACGGCGCGCGCGCCGAAGAACAGATAAAAAATCCCGTCAGCCCGACGAACGATCTGCCGGTTATCTTTAGGCAGGTGGAAACCTTTCTTCAGAAACAGCCATAACGGCGCGGCCAACCATGAATCCCAAACTCCTTTTCTGCCTCGCCCTTATTTTTAGCTTTGGCTTTGAAATTGTCCTTGTTTCATTCGGAGGCGACTTCTTAACCTTGGAATCAAATTAGCATCGATTATAAATCTTTTGGAATTGGACTTTTAGTGGGCGCGGTGGCGATGTTCGTCATCTGTGCCGTATTATTGTTCGCGGTGGCGTGGACATCGTCCGACTTAATCACCGCCATCGGCCAAGCTCTGGCCAGAGTAACACCTCAAGACGCGATGGGTTGGTTTGCCTCATGCGGCTACAGTTTTTGTTGAAATGCTCTACACGTGGTATCATAAGGGAGGTCGAGGTTTGTAAGTTATTGATAATCAGGCGTTCATTTATCAGTTTCGGACTTATGAAACGGCTTGTAAGGTTGAGAAAGTCCTGCGCCACCGTGGTCAATTCGTTTGACCGGCCGAAAGTTTCACCATCACATCGTCTATCTGTCAAATATGTTTTACTGCCAATGGCCTCGAAAACCGAGGTTTATCACGGCTGGGACGAGGTTCGTTGCCAACCGTTTTAGACCTGTCGTGCTAAAATCCAGGCCGGGGGAAAACGCAGCCGCTTCGCTCTGCCACGGCCAGGTCCGGGGAAAACGCCCGGTCTGGTCGCCACATTAGTTCAATGCCGAAGATCCGCGGGTCAGTTCGGCTTGTAAACGCTGTGGCAGGCTTTGCAGTTCACCGCTTCTTTGTATTGGGCGACCGCGCCAGGCGTGCCTTTTTCCAACGCCTGCGCCGCGGCCAGGAGCTTGCTGGTTTTATCTTTCCAACCGGTGGCATCGCCTTTCAACGGCTTGGTCGTGGCGAGTTTTTGATAAGCAGCCACGAGTTTTTTAAGCTCATCAGGAGTTGCTGTGCCATCAATCGCCTTTTTGTAAACCGCATCCACGCCCTTGGGGGCTTTATGATAGGTCTTCATCACATCCTTGATGATCTCTTCGTTGGCGTCGGCCGCCTGCAAATGCCATACCAACGCTGTGGCCGCGAACACTCCCGCGACGCAATTCTTCAGCCTGACTTTGTTTTCTTTCTTCATGCGTTTTCTTTGTCGTAGGTTTAGTTTTCTTTCGCCGGACCAGAGCCGCTCAGCCTCGGTCCAAATTCTAACGCAACGGAGGGCCGCCGCCATCACGATTGGCAGGCACATCGCGCCGTGTGGAATCGAACCGTGCCAGACCGCTGCAATGCCGTCAACGGGAAATAATGGCCAGGAAAGGGTCAGTGAAAAGTGAAAGGGTCGGCCCTATAAAAATGGCCCTTTCTCTTTCTCGGACGGCGACGTGGTCAAGCAATCATCCATTGCGAAAAGGAATTTGGTTTCTGACAAGAAATCTGCGCCGTTTGTCCCCCGAGAGTGGAACGGGGTTCTTGGCAAATTATTCAGCGTTCGCTGTCATTGGCCCGGCGCGATGAGGCGGAAGAACTGCGCAGAGCCGGCGTTGATTGGCATCGAGACATCAAACAAGTTATTGCTCAGTGGATAGGGGCCTGGGACGGTTTGCCACGCGCTGGCGGGGACCAGATAGGAAGCCGATTGCAGGCTGAAGTTGGTGTAATTGGATGGCCAGGTTAGTTGCACATTGCCGGGGATGGAGGCGGAGGAGAGTCCTGATTGCCTTGAAAAAACAGAGTGTAACCTCGTTTCATCAAAACACGTCCTATCGAGAGCACCATGAGAGTGTTTATTTATCCAGCCGTTGTCCGCAGCATGGCGCTTTTGGCGGCGGCGTTAATGCTCGCCGGCGGCGTCCCAATCATCCTGGCTGCCGGCCAAACGTCATCGACTTTCAAGTCAGAGCCCTGCGATCACGATCCTGGCTGGGAAGGTTACAACAACCGTAATCTGCCGGAGGAGGCGCGGATGGTGACACAGGACTTCGGCTACAGCAAAACACAGTTCGCAAGCAAGACCCCCGGCGAAATGGGCGGGAGCATCCAACGCACCAGCACTCCGGCTTCTTATGCCGCCCCGTTGACGCCAGCCAGGACACTTGACGACAAACTCACTGCCTCCGGCACGTTCACTGCCTCTTCCGGAAAAGGTTCCGGCGGGGCATTCTTTGGCTTCTTCAATTCACAACAGCCGGGTGGCAGTGGACGCCCCATCAGTTCGTTAGGCATGGACATCGGTTTTAGCAAGAAGGGCGGCCGTCTCGCGGTGCGGCTTATCACCAGTGGCAACCAATCATGTGGCACCTTCATCACACCCTTCCTTCCCGGCAAATTCCGACCCACACCCCTTAAGATGGACGGCACGCGTTATCACTGGACTTTGGATTATGACCCGCAGGCCGCCGGGGGCAATGGACGCTTCACCTTCACGCTGGACAGCGATACTCACAAGACGGAAGACTACGGCCCGTTGCCGGAAAATTTCCAACAGGAGGCCCAGGCTCGCTTTCCCAACACCACCACGTTCACGGTGGACCTCCCGCCCGACTTGCGGAAGGAAGGCGCGACCTTTGACCGCTTCGGCCTGTGTAATATGATGAAGTCCGGCGGCGTGATGACAATGTATTTCGGCGATCTCGAATATGATGGCCATGCTCAAGATTTTTCCAAGGACCCGGGATGGATTGGCGTTGGCAACCGCACCAACTTTGAGGATCATGAATTGGTCGGAGCCCATGATTATGGTTACAGCGCGAAGACAAGCTTTGCAGGAGGGGCGCCGGGAGAAGTCGGGGGCATGCTCTGGCGCGGCCTGCCTTTTAGTTTTTACGGAGACCGCGTGGGTCCGCTCGACCTGGAGCAGCGGCTGGAAGCAAGCGGCAAGGTAAAACTCGTCACCGCCGGACTCGATTCGGACATCTTTCTTGGCTGGTTCAATAGCGCCGCCAAGACTAATAGCGCGGGAGTTGCGGAGAACTTTGTTGGCATCCACGTGGGCGGCCCGACGCGTGTCGGCCACTATTTCATTCCTGTTTTAATGACCGCGCAAGGAGAGAAAAGCGTGGTAAAGCGGGGCCCAGTCCTAAAACCAGGAAAGGCCTACGACTGGTCGCTAGTCTATGATCCGGCGGCAAACGTCGGAAAGGGAGAGGTGCGGGTGACGTTGGGCACTGAGACTGTGGCGCTCGCGTTAAGGCCGGATCAGAAAAATCAGGGCGCGAGGTTGGATCGTTTCGGTCTCTTTACCTCAACTACTGGCGGACAAATGGTGAAAATTTATCTCGACGATTTGAAATACACTGTCCGATAAATTCTTCAACTGAATTCTCATTTCTCATGGTCCATGATGGAACGTCCGTCCGGAAATGCCTTGGAGGCGATCGTCCAGTAGATTGCGGCTTGGACCACGCCGCTAGCCGGAAGAATGGGGATGTCATAGCCGGGCACCGTGACGCAGCCGTCGGTCAGAGGCCAGGCGGGAGTAATGTACACTATATTTTCCGACGGTTCAGCCGGTTGGCCGAGTTGAACATCCGTGTAAACGAGCTTGATTCCTTTGGCCTTGGTTTCGTCGAGAAATTTTTGCGGGGCAAATTGGTAGCCCAGAAAAAGCACGAACTCAGGAGGATTGGCTTCCAGCAGACTTTTGTCCTCCCACGCGGAAACTCGAACAAATGTACAAAGGTGACTCGTCCGTGGGTCTTGGCCGTGTTGGGCGGGAAACATGTGCCCGGTGACCAGGGCGGTGGCTGATTTTGCCTTGCGCCACCACCCGGCGGCGCGATCCATCCTGGGTATTTCGGTTTCCTGAATCCGCGCCAGCATATGCTGGAGTTGATCGATGTACTCGTTTGCCAGAATACCCGCTGCGATTGGTTGGATGCTCAAATCATCGTGAAATCGTTTGCCTTGGTATTTCCCGTCCCGTTCGCGGCCTCCGGGCAAACCGTAGCTTTGATAGAGCACGGGCATTTTGCCTTTGCGCGTGCAGGCGGCGACAAATTCCGCCGTCCACTTCCACAGCTCGACGACGTTCATAACAGTGTCAATAGGAAAGTTATTCTGGAAAAGACCCGCGGAAGAGGAAAAAGTGATTACCATTGCGCCCTTGCCCCGCCATTCTTCAAGAATTTTCCGGTCGTTGACGTCAAACGATCCGGGCACTGTATAAAGGATGACATCATGATTGGCCGGAACATGCTGGGCCAGCGGGGCCATGGCCATTAAACCGCCGGCGCGCTGGCAAGCCTCCGTAATAAAATCCGGCTGCCGGCCGGCTACCCACAGATTTCCGCCGGACAGAAATTCACCGGCTGCCCGCTCCGCGGATTGGGTGAGTGCGGGCACAGAGGCGCGCGATTGAATAATTGTGCTTTGCAAACGCCCGATATAATCCTCCGCAGCCGCGCCACGCGCCCCAAATTCTGGTTGTAGTAGAATCACAAAGAATAGGAGGACGTTACCTGTTTGAACGATCATGTTCTGGCCTCATTCTGTGAATGTTATTGCGCCTTATTGGTGAATCAAGCTTTAGAGCCTGCCAAGGCCAGGCGGCCACTGAATTCTCACGAGAGTTCGATTCCCTTCACCCGTTCCATTATTAATCAAGCGCTTTAATAAGAAATCGCCTTATTATCATTTTTGGCAATTTCGATTTCACAGGGCATACTTGATGCCGGATTGCTCAGTTGCGAAGCGATACCGAGTTTGATACCCTCACGTCATGCCAATCGGGGCCGCACCAGAATCAGCAACTCGTAAGCGCCAAGGGGAACTTGGGCAGTTCCTTACCCCCTTGCCTATTGCAGATTTCATGGCTTCGCTATTCGCACAGCTCCCCAATGTGGTGCGTATACTTGACGCCGGCGCAGGGACGGGTTCACTTACCTCAGCTTTTGTTTCGCGTTTGTGCAAGGAAAACGAAGGGGTTAGCGCGGTCGAGGCCACGCTTTTCGAGATTGACCCGCTCATTCAGAATGCACTTGCAGAGGCAATGAACGATTGTCAGCGCGTCTGCGCGGAAGCAGGCATCCATTTTACCTTCACCATACATGCGGCCGACTTTATTCAGGAAATGTCGGCTCGTCTGGCCGATAATTTGTTCGGCACAAAGCCACCAACTTTCGATGCAGCCATTGTAAATCCGCCCTATCATAAAATCAGAATGGACTCCGCTGAAAGACGCAGCCTGCGCCATGTCGGCGTTGAAACGAGCAACCTTTACGCTGGATTTATTGCGCTCATACAGCGTTTGCTCGTTGCAGACGGGCAGCTTGTGGGCATTACCCCAAGAAGCTTTTGCAACGGCCCCTATTTTCGTTCCTTTCGAGAGGACTTTCTTGCCAATTTGGAAATTCAAAGAATTCATTTGTTTGAATCACGCGGAGCAGCGTTCCGAGGCGACAATGTCTTGCAGGAAAATATCATTTTTCACGCCATCAAAGGCAACAAACAGCCCCATGAGTTAATAATCTCAACCAGCAGCGGTGAACACGGCGATGTTGTCACCGAGCAGGTGGTTCCTTTTGCCGAAGTCGTTCATAAAAACGACCCGGAAAAGTTTATCCATATTCCATCGGCGTCGGGCCATGCGACTGCTAAAAAGGCGATGGATGGCCTTCACACTAGCCTTGCGTCTCTTGGCCTGACCGTGTCAACCGGGCCAGTTGTTGATTTCCGGCTGAAAGACGCCATTCGTTGGCAACCGGAGAAAGGGACAGTGCCATTACTGTATCCTTCCCATTTCAACGGCGGCACCGTTCACTGGCCAAAACCGGACGCCCGCAAACCGAACGCCATTTTAAACAACGAGGAGACTCGTCGGTGGCTCGTGCGGTCTGGCGTATATTTGCTAACCAAACGATTTACCTCCAAAGAGGAGCGCCGCCGCTTAGTCGCTTGCTTGTTCGATCCGCAGGACTTGGACGCGGAATGGATTGGGTTTGAAAATCACCTTAACTATTATCACGCAAACGGGCATGGGCTTGACAGAAATCTCGCTCTTGGTCTTTTTGCTTTCTTGAACTCTACAGTTGTTGACCAGTATTTTCGGCGATTCAGCGGGCACACACAAGTAAATGCCGCTGATTTGCGCAAGTTGACTTATCCCGATCGCAAAACATTGCAAGCAATGGGAGCCGAAATGAAACGACTTGATGAACCGCAAGAAAAGATTGACGAACTTGTAGAGAAATATCTCCATGCCCGCCCGTAGACAGGACGTTTCGGAAAAATCAAAAAAGCAGAAGCTCACCGAAACGGTTGAGACCCTCACCGCTTTGCAATTTGGCTCGAAGCAAAGGAATGAAACCGCCGCTTATACGTTGCTCGCGATGCTTGACCTTCGCCTAGGCTTTGCTTGGGCCGAAGCCCAAGCGCCACTGCGCGGCATCACGCCGATCATTGATTTTATCGCAGAGGTTTACGGTGTGCGCTATGCGCCCAATACCCGTGAAACAATTCGTGATGATGCAGTAAAGTTTTTTGTGGAAGCCGGGTTGCTTCTTCGCAATCCCGATAACCCGAACAGGCCAACAAACAGCGGGAAGACGGTATATCAAATAGAGCCGTCAGCCCTTGCCATGCTCCGCAAAGTCGGAACTTCTAGCTGGGCGTCCGCTTTGAAAAAATATCTCGCCAGTCGTGAAAACATCAAAGACGAAATTTCCCGAAAAAGAACCCTTGCGCGGGTGCCGGTAACACTCCCCGACGGCTCAAAGGTTGCGCTCTCCCCGGGAGGACAGAATCCGCTCATTAAAACGATTATCGAGCATTTTTGCCCTGCCTTCGCGCCTGGGGGTGTTGTCATCTACATTGGCGACACAGAAAACAAGTTCGTCCATTTGGAAGCCAATCATCTTGCGTTGCTTGGCGTGACGTTGGACTCCTCAGCAAAAATGCCCGATGTCATCGTCCATTACACCACAAAGAATTGGTTGCTGCTTATTGAGGCTGTTACCAGTGCTGGACCAGTGGACGGAAAACGTCGCAAGGAACTCAAAGAGTTGTTCGCGCGCTGCAAAGCGGGTCTGGTTTTTGTCACCGCCTTTGAGACGCGCCGCATCATGCAATCATTTTTATCACATATCGCATGGGAGTCGGAAGTGTGGATTGCAGAAGACCCTGACCACATGATTCATTTCAACGGCGAGCGGTTTTTGGGACCATACCCTGACGTGATGCCCAAATGAAGGCTAAAGGGGTCACTCATTCTGGTTATTGAGGGGCGTCTGGATGTGGAGGCGTTGCCGGCGGTGGGGGCGCACCTTCGACTTCGGCCAGCGCCAGTTGCTCGGGCGTGGCGGTGGCCAGGCCCGGATCGGCTGTCAATAATGATTCCGGCCGGATCACCGGGATGCGGCGCAATTCGTCCGCCGCCGGCAGGTCTTCCAGGGCGCGCAAGCCAAAATATTCCAGGAACAAACCGGTGGTGCCGTAGGTCATGGGCCGGCCCACCACTTCGGCGCGGCCGACTTGCTCGACCAGGCCGCGCTCGACCAGGGTTTGCATGACGCCGTCCACGGCCACGCCGCGGACTTGTTCGATTTCAGCGCGGGTGACGGGCTGGCGGTAGGCGATGATGGCGAGGGTTTCCAAGGCGGGTTGTGAGAGACGCGAGGGGCGGATTTTTAAACCGACCAGGGCGATGATCCAGGGCGCAAATTCAGGCTGGCTGGCGAATTGCCACGTGCCCGCCACACAGGCCAGACGATAGCTGCGTTGGGCCGCTTCGTGGTCCTTTTGCAAATCTTCCAACGCGGCGGTGATGTCCGCCTCTTTCGTTTTCTTGAAAGGTTTGGCGGCGTCGCCGTGTTCGGCGGCGGTGGCGAGGAGATCGCGCAGTTCCTTGGGAGTGAGCGGCTTCTGGGCCGAAAACAAAATCGATTCCAATATAAATTTCAGTTCCATGCAAAATGTTTCTCAACCGGCGGCGGCCGCGTCCGGCACGACGGGCGCAACCGGGGCAGGCGGAGCCTTGGTAATGTCTATCGTCCCAAAATCTTCCGACTGCACGCAGACGATTTGTTTCAAGCGGATCAATTCGAGCACCGCCAGGAAGGTGCAGACGACTTCCGAACGGCTGGTGGCGGCGTGGAATAAATCGGAGAATTTGACCGCCGTCTTTTCCGCGATCAATTTGACCAGAAACTCAATTTTTTCGCTGACCGACCATTTGTCCTCAAAAATTTCGCGCAAATCCTCGCGCTGGCTGACGCGCTTGAGGATTTCGCTGACGGCGTTGACCAGGTCGAAAATGGAGGCTTCCTGTTTGGGCACAGGCGTCGGGGCGGACACCTCTTCGCGCACCGGCAGGCGCGGGAAAATATTTTCCTGCTCGATTTCCCGGAGTTGCAGGTGGACGGCGGCGTCCTTGAATTTTTTATAGGCGACCAATTGACGGATGAGTTCCCATCGGGGATCCTCGGCGTCCTCCTCCTCGGCATTTTCGATTTGCAGGTCCTTGGGCAAAAGCTCGCGGCTTTTGATGTACATGAGGGTGGAGGCCATGACGAGAAATTCGCCGGCGATGTCCAGGTCGAGCAGGCGCATGACGTCGATGTACTCGATGAACTGGGTGGCGAGGCGGGTCAAATTGACTTCATAAATATCGACCTCCTCCTTTTTAATCAAATAAAGGAGCAAATCCAGAGGCCCTTCGAAAACCTCGAATTGGACTTTATACTCAGCCATGGGGGAAAGGCTAAAGGCTAAAGGCTGAAGGCTAAAGTAAAAACTGATCTGGAAGGATCCTGATTTTAAAAGGTTATTTTCTGCCGGTTTGCGTCCCGACAAACCAACAGAATAATATTATGGCACCACACCCAATAAAAAATCTTGGTCCATAGCTCGAAGTATAAAATA
>Ga0206860_10170_pt1 | contig 14508 bp, 16 predicted proteins | sample Alteio_BWOrgCont_44_FD_152624 | JGI IMG/M metagenome (GOLD analysis project Ga0206860, IMG submission 152624) | Enriched cells from forest soil in Barre Woods Harvard Forest LTER site, Petersham, Massachusetts, United States -... | ecosystem: Environmental > Terrestrial > Soil > Temperate forest >...
AAGCCACTAGGAAAGCCGTTGCAATCCCAAGATACGCAACAATGGGCCACCTTCCGCCCTTTGGCGAGTCAGCCGTTGTCTCGCTTTCTGACGGATCGTCCGATTTCCGGGCTGCCTGCTTCGCCAAAGCCCCTCCCGCCCGCTGCATCATAAGGCGACATTCGCCAGATGACAGTCGCAATTAAGGCTGCGCCCTCAGCAGGACTTTGACAAGACTGAAATGTCGTTGAGACCCCGCCGTGCCTTGTAGATACGATTCGGGGCGGGCCGACTCGCGGTCGCCCGCCGAAGAATGTCCTAATAGCGGCGATAGTATGGATGATAACCGTATCGACGGGCGTACGGGTGATAGCCATAGGCATGCGCGTATGGGTGATAGCCATAGCCGTAGGCACGCGCGTAGGGATGATAGCCGTAGGCACCATAGACGCGCGGCGCGGCAACGCCATAGCCGCCCATAGGGATGCAGCGCCCGTAGGGTCCACGCGTCCATCCAACACCGCAACCAAAGGCGACGGGCGTCACAGCCGGAGCCGTGTCCTTCAGCGACGGGAAGGGCATCGCGCTGGCGGGGACCGCTATGAAACCAAACAGCGCGAATGCTGAGGCAGCAAGCACTTTTCTCATGTGTGTACCTCTTCGATCAGATGCGCCACCAACCTACGCCAGATAAGTTGAACGTCCCCTGAACGCCTCGACTCCATGATCCAGTCAATGGTCGAGGTGGCCGAGTTGCGCATCAGGCCACCATTCGTGGCACTGAGTCTTTTGCGTCAATGTCAGCGATTTTCCGTTCAAGTTCCTCCATAGTGAGATTTTCCGTTTCATCCACGGACTTTGTAATAAGCGTGGACTGTTCACCCCACTTCTCGGGTCGATGAGCCCGGAGATGTTTGAGGCGCACGTCAACGCGCAACTTGGATCTGCTGATCACTTCACCATCGACGGTCTTGACAGTTTTGTTCCCCTTCTTGACGGTCTTAACGTCATTTTCGGTTTCATCCGCAATCGTAACCACTTCATCCTCGAATATGTCCAAGCGGTCGTTAACGGCCATATTGTACAGCGCGCCAAAATCATCGTGTTGTTTCTTCCACTGGATCGCGCGACTCACCGTGGGCATGTGATCGTCATTGCAAATTTGCGTGAGAAACTCCCCTGCTGAGATCCGTTTGCAAATCTCTTCGCAGAGTTCCTCAGAATATGGAATTGCGTCCTTCCTGGCTTGCTCACGCTTGAATTGAGCTTTGGCCTTGGCCTGCTCTTGAAGCTCATAGAGGCGCTTCAGTTCAGCTTTTTGTTCATAATATTCTCTCTTCTCGTTTTGAGACCCTGCATCATCACTCCACCAGACCCTATTGAGATCAATGGCGAAATCTTCGGGTCGGATTTCCCGGTTCATGTTCAGAGTCATGAGAACAAATCCCTTCCTTTGAGTGGCGCACCTTGCTCAACTGGCTTGTTGGCTTTCGCTACTTCCTCTTGCTCCAGCGCGGCTTGTTGAGCCAATTGACGCTTATACAATTCTGAAAGCAATTTATGTTTTTTCGCCTTCAATGAAAGCTTATACAAAAGCAAATTCCGCTTGGTGTGGCCATTCAGCATTTCCCTCAAATCTTTCAGGAATTTGGTCTGAGCCCTTACAACGCTCCCATCTCTGCGTCCTTCGTTTTCGATGACATCTCCAATTTCAGGCTCAATTTTAATTGGTTGAGTTGCCGCTGCGCGTCTTTCCTCCAGAACACGCTTTGCGAGGTCATGATTTGACCATTTGCGCTTGGCGCGTTGCTCAGGTGATTCTAAGTTATCCGACATTGGTGACAATCCAAGACCAAATTTTTAATTATGCATTCTTTCGCCGCGACTGTAACACATCTCACGCTGACTTGCAATACCTTTGTTAGGCCTTATTCGTGTCTTTCTCCCGCCGCAATCGAGGCCGATTATGCGCTGTCGAACGCGCTCTATACAGGAGTCAGTGATGAGCGTTTCTTTCCAACCAACTACAGCTCTTCAAGAATACGCTTCGAAGTCAGAACTGCACTATGGGCTACACGAACCGTGGAGCCGTATCGCCCAAGTCATCCGCGAAGATAACCCTGAGGCACAGGTCATTGATGGAATGGCCAAATACAAAGTGGAACAAGTCGTCGGCGGTCTCAAGAAGCGACGCTACAGAGGCAATTTGTATGGAAGAAAAGACTTGTTTGCCACTGAGTGATTGAGGCGCACCATGTCAGATCCATCTAGGAATAAGCTGATGCCAGGCGATGATAATGATGGGATTGTGCATCTGACAAGAAAGTCAGTGTTTGATGAGAATCGCCCGCAAGTTGCGCAAAACCATCTCAACTTTATGAAGGGCGCCACTGATCATACTAAATTCAAAACTCCAGAATACATCAAACAATTTCACGAGATCAAGAGATTTGGCAATGCTGACCCAGATGATGAAGATTGCAGGATAGTCAAAGATGCATATGACACGTTTATGGAGCGCCTCAAGAATTATACGAGTGCTGCTCTTGAAGATGGAGAAACCAGCCCTTGGTATCAAAGACTATTAAAGGAGATCGATGAGTACGTTAACGTCAGCGCTTTACCACCAATCACTGAAGACTACTTTTGGAAGAATGGTTGGGGCGCAACTGAGCCAATCATCGTCGAAAATATGAGTAAGTTTTATGCACCAATCAATGTCAATGGCGTCTTCCGCGTAAAGCATGATTGTCCAGATGGGCAGATAGAATTCTTCAAGAGAGAAGATTTTATCAATATGTTCCGTTCCAAGTGCCTTCTTATCAGCGTTAAAATTGGAAATACGACAAGAGAAAAAAACCATCACGATTGCTGAAGTATTTTTGATGCGCAAAGCCCCGTGGATGGGTTTAACGTTCAATCCCGATCCTAAATGGAAGAGTGAGACCATTTACAATCAATGGCGAGGGTGGCCAATCAAACCCATCAAGGGCAGCGTTCAAATCTGGCTCGACTACGTTCACGACATCAGCTTCAACCGCGTTGATTTCCATACAAATTGGGGGATAGGCTGGGTAGCGCAAATCTTTCTGGAGCCTCACATCATCAAAGGCAGCGCAATGATTCATCGGGGCATAGAGGGCATTGGTAAGTCATTCTTTGCCGAGACATTAGAAACGTTGATGGGAAGGCATTATCTCAAAATCACCGATCTCAGCCAGTTGTTCGGCCCATTCAATGCTCACATCGAATTCGCCATGCTCACGCATTTTGAAGAGGCGTTCTGGGCAGGTGATCGCCGCGCAGAAGGTCAGATCAAAGAACACATCACTGGCACTACGCCCAGGCTTATCAACCAAAAGAATTTGCCAATGCGCCAGTGCCGCGTCTATCCACGTAGTCTCTTCGACACCAATGCCCGTTGGGTTGTCCCAGCCAGCATGGAGGCTCGCAGATTTGGTATCTTCGATGTTTCCGAGGCGCGCCGCAATGATGTGGACTATTTTGGCAGATTGCGGGAGTGGTTGGTAAAAGATGGCGCAGGAGCGCTCATGTATTACCTTTTGAATGATGTTGATATTACCAAGGTTGATTTGCGCAATCCACCGCGCACTATGGCTTTGATGGAGAATCAGATTGCGACTTTGAGAGGTGCCAAGAGGTTCTGGTTCGATGTCCTTAGAAGCGCCAAGTTACCATATTTTGAGGAGAAGGGTGGCAATTATCATGTGCTAAAGGATGATTTATTCGGCTATTGGCTTATTTGGTGTAGGACTGTCGGTCATAAAAACACGTTCGAGAAAGACACCTTTGGCAGCGTTTTCAAAGAGTTCATTCCTGCGTTAGATGACAATGGGCGAGTGGCGCGCCACAGAAATGGTGCCATCATTAGTTTGGTTGAACAAGGTAGGCAGTCGACTGGTGATAGGGAATATTTCCACAAGATACCTGAGATGGATCTTTGTCGCGCGCTATGGGATAAGAGTTGGGAGGCTCAATACGAATGGGGAGATACTGCCAAATGGGAGAAACTTGATCTTGCTGTGTGGCTCAATAAGAGACGAGATATTTTGAATAGTAATACTCCATTCTAGAAAACAGAAGCGCCAATTGAGGGTTTAATTGCCTGCAATCTATACGTAAATGTGTCGTTGAATAGATTGTGTCTTTTTCATGTTTTATACACCATCGCCCAGTGCTTCGTCTAAGGGAGCAGTGTTAACGGGTAGCGGGGTTTTCCTTGACGATTTCAGTGAGTTGTGCTCACCCAAAGATCAGGATGAAGAGTTCAATGTTAGTAGGAAAAAAATCAGCCCAGAGTACTTATGAATACCCTTAGACGACTTAGACGACTTAGACGACTATAGATAAGTATATGAAATATAAAGCTTTTGCGCGGCTAAGGCGATTTTCCGAAGTTTAGACGGCCTAGACGTGAGAGATGGCGCGCCACTAAGTAAAATGATAACTATACTGGTGCGCAACAAGGTCAATGGTCGCCGCTCCTCGATCTCCGCACGAACTGGCGACGGATCGTGGTGACATGGCAGGGGAGTGTGATCGATGGAGGGGTGGCCGATGGCATTCGCCATCGGTCTGTCGTCTCCGGGCCACGCATGCAGGGCGCGCACCATGGGCGACGATTCCGAGCCACTATGGTCGATGAGATTTGACCTGGTTGCGGCCCCGAAACCAACGCCATTTCCCAGCTACCACTAGTTATATGCTTGCTAGCCAAGCTCGATGGCGCGCAACTCAGTGATATGACTAATGATTTTTGATATATGCATTTCCTTGGGAAAGCAATTACTAAGATCAATCGAATACAGCCCATTGACTCCGAACGTCGCGCCGCAGTCTGCGCCCTCATGGCCGAGCACGCAAGCCAGTGGTCGATGAGATTTGGTCCGTGGCTTGTGGGCGCTGGAACTCGTGATTTACCTGTTCCATGGCCAGTGGGCCGCGTCACCCTCCCCGGATATTGGTCAAAAATTCAGCAACCAAACAAATAACACAACATTATAGAGTACTATAATTGCGGGCATCAATCGAGTTTCTAACCGCAACCGCACTCTTTATTCGACCAAGCTTCGCGGCCTTCTTTGATCAACAGCCAAACGATAGCTAGTGAGCCGACACCATCGATCCACCATGCGCCGAATGCCCACTGAGCGGCGAGGCTAACGACTACGACCGCCGAGAGCCAGCCGCAGGTTACGGCTTCCATCGCATCCGCCCTGAGAGCGCGACTGCCGATCTTATCGGCTATGGCGATCTTGCGGCGCGCCAGATAACGCATCGATGGAATCGCAGCCAAAGCAACGATGAAGCCTGGCCACGAGAATGCTTCCCCCTGTTGCGCCCATAGACTCCAAAGGGCCGCGATCGTGACATAAGCGGCCAATGCGAAAAGCAATCCGCCAGCGATCCGGCTGGCCAACTGCTCGGCACTTTCGGAGAACGCCTGTCCGCGACGAAGCTCAACGGTTAGTCGCCAGATCAGAGCACCAGCCGAGGCCAACTCGATCACGCTGTCGAGTCCAAACGCCACCAAAACGAGGCTGCCAGCCGCAATGCCCGATGCTAGAGCGATTATGGCCTCGATGCTCATCCAGCCGATCGTTAGCCATTCGAGCTTGAATGCTTCGCGGATAAGGGCTTCGCGATCAGCTGAGGATTTTGGAGGTAGAACCAATGCGGGTGGGGCGCAGCACTCGTCCGCACATTCGGTCGTCATGTTCTCAGCCTGGCTCATTCGCTTCATTTGTGCTTCCCGCCGAGCATATAGGAAGCGGATGGTTGGCGCGAGTGAGGAGTGAGGAGTCAATGCCGCGAAACTGAGACCTTACCGGAAATCGAGCAACCAGCTAAATCCACAGCGCGCTGCGCTCTTAAAGTCTATTAGCGCGCCTCGCAGTCCTGAGCCAATACCTGATCGAATAGAGCGCAACCTAGACCAGACAAGCACAATCCACAGCCCACCCACAAATGACCATCCATCATTACCAACTCATCATATTCGCCCACGCTGGCGCGCCACTAACGTATTTCATATGTCTTTCGAGCGCATCCCAAACAAGTACGCCAGTCAGAACGGTAATAACAATGGTTAGCCAAGTCATCACCCGCGCTCTTTTATCAGCCGCAGCGGATAACTTTATGAGTAGCGCCATAAAACCTGCCAGTAGCTCATTTAGACTGACATCCTTCCCTCCAGGCGCCAATCCAGCTTTAATTTCATCCAACAATTCTTTGGCTAATTGATTTGGATCATCTTTAAACATTGGACTTCTCTTTGAAAGCGCTCGGACACCCTCAATTTAGGGCCACGCGTTCTCAAAGTCCACGACAATGGTTAACACAAAGAACTGGCGCAACAAAGATAATCCGACCTTGGCCAAAAACTGTTGGCCGCGTCGTTGGCGGTTCGCACCTACCTACCCACGCGCCTCAGTCGCTTTCGGGATGAGTTTTTAGCCATTCTATGCGTTGCTTTTCAGCGTCAGTGAAAGCTCGTAGAGTACCGTGGTAGACCAATTTGTTAAGATCTAGCCAATTATAGGTGACATTCTTAATTGTACAAGTCTCCTCGTAAGATACTCTAAGTGGATTAAAGAATAATGAGAACCTGTCTCTACTTACGGTGGCCCAGATTATCACACTTAGATCTTTTAAATCATCGTCCTGGAGCGCATAGGAAATGGTACCATCCATTATATCCTGTAACTCTGCATACCTTGGTAATTGTTTGATGTTCTCATCCAATCGCTTTAAATCCTTTCCGAGAATCTCATTGCCTTCGACGATTCTTAGGCGATCCTGGTTTATTATGAATTGCGTACGTAATTCAAGAAGTGACTCATCCTTGTATTTAGCACTAGCGTAGTATGGCTCTTTCAAGAGTGTTCTTAGATCAGCGATCGTCTTTGACTGCCCGACCTCAGTGGCGACTTTAGCTTCACGGGCGTAAATTTCCCAACTCAATCCCGCGTACTCGGCTCGCAAATCAGATTCTGTCTTAGCGCACCCATCGAACGTGGCTTTCCACGAACTCCCGAGAGCGACGAGACCCGCTGCGATCACCCCGCCGATCACAGTGATCAAGATTCGGCCAAAGCAGCCTGAACGCTGCTTGCGGGGCTTACGCAGACGGATTGGAGGATCACTCATCAGGTTTTTGCCCACGAATTGCTTGCTCTCAGCTGCGAGCTTTCTCTCGGATCGCAAGCAATCATCGGGCTTACTCGACAGGATCAACAAAATCAAAAAGAAAACAAGTGGCGCAACAAAGATCCAATCAAATCCAAAAGCTGCAAACAACCAACAAAAGAATCAAAGCACATCCAACAATATCCAAAACTCAGCAAAGACTAGTTAACAGTACTCCAAAGTAACCAGCCCTACTTCCGCCGCATTAGTCCTTTAGGGTCGTACCTAAAAAGAAAGGGTTTAGGTGTAAGTGAAGGGCTTCGGCCGCCTTTAGTGTCCCGGTCCACCCGGTTCCCGCAAGCGGCTGAAACAAAGAAGGACTAGCAGATTAGCCAGGGCTTCGGAGCGCCGCGCGGGGATTTAACCCGCGCGCACCACTCCTTTAAGTCCTGTCGCCCCTGCCTTGTTCTTCACTTACTCCTAAGCCCTCTAGCCCTTGAACCGAGATGACAGATATACACATACCACATGTCGAAAGTATGTTTCTTGGATTGTTATTGGCTAAGAAACAATCAGATAAAAGCATTTCATGGTTTAGAGGACTCATTCGGTCAGCAGGTGGGCCGAATGAAGAATTGAGAGAGATATTTGTTAAAACTGGTATTGAAGAGGAGATAAAGAATGGCCTCGTAAAGTTATCAATCGTCTTAGGGGATGCTGAAAACCTAGTTGCCGAAATCAACTCTAGTTCTGCCAAGCGTGGAAGAAAATTTCGGCACTGGCAACGAAAGTTGGAAGAAATGATCGCTAAAGTTCATAAAGTCTACGACAAGCATCTTCAGACTCACAGCTTATGGACGAAAGGCGGAGGACTGTGGGAGGATATTCCGGAATGAATGGAGCGCCACAATGTCTCACGAGCAAGACCCTAACCCAGAAAGTTGGGCCTGCATTGATTGTGGAATCAACACTGCGCCTGGTTTTCCAACTAGAAATCAAATGAAACAGGAGTTTAACCCACTGAGGCGCGAAAGCACCGCTATCAAAGCCTATTACAATGCACAAACAGAGGTTTACATAGTCAAAGACAAGGTGTGGAAAGCTGCCGGTATGGATGATTTTGGCGGATGTTTGTGCATCGGGTGTCTTGAATTGCGCTTGGGCCGAAAACTGAGTGCAAAGGACTTTCCCAGACATCCATTTAATGATGTTAAGCATGCTACGGAACGGTTATTGGATCGTCGCAGAAGATAATGACCCATACCCACGAATGGCGCACCATAGTCGATATGGACAAATAACCAATTTGTAATGAAATTTCCCTTGCGTTATTTTTCCATCTGGCTTATGGTAATTCTACCGAGGCAAGCCTAACCAGAGAGAAATCGACAATGGAGTACTACAAGGTAGTGATAAACGCTAAAAATGAAAAAATCCAATACGTTGTTGGCGGCTTTGAAACGAGGGAGAGAGCAGAAGAATTTGCTGTACACAATGATTATATTGCTTTTGTCGTAAGCAATGAGGAAGTTTTTGAACTAGTGAATAATGTTTTTGATCTTCGTAAGAAGCAATCTCGTTTTGCTGGTATTCCATTTTATTCTCCAGAGAATTTCCGCTTATGATTAAGTAAGATCGTGACACCGACGCGCCACCATCGACAAATGACGTAAAACCAGATTCAATTGTCAAGCAGCGAAATAACTGACACGCGCCACTAAACGAGCGCTACTTCTGAATCTCGGTCAATTCTTTACGTGCACCAAAGCTGGGTGCACCAACAGGCATCGTCCGATGTCCATTGCTTGTTGGCTCCCCAAAAGCCGCCGTTGGTCGATTATCGTTTCTCCGTCCGCATCGCCTCTACGATCCGAATTGTCTCCACGCTCACGCGCGTGACGCGCTTGAGGAGATCAATCACCATTTCCTTGTGATCCACGAAGCGATAGGTGTTGAACTTTTCCCGGATGGTCGGGTCCTTCGGCGTCTTTTCCTTATATTGGTCGAGAATCCATTCGATTGCCGAACGGTTGCCAAGCTTGTAGGTCCACGCCTCCGGTGGCACTCCGGTTAATTGCGTTTCGCTGTCGATTTGGATGTTGCCGTTCTCTTTATTGGCCTTGAGCAGCGCTTTGGGCGCGAGGCCGGCCTCGCGCGATTTCTCCTCAAGCGCGTCGATGCGCTCCAAAGGCCATGGATCTACCGTCTCGTAGCCGATGTGCAGCGCCATCAGCTTCTCGCCCCAACCGGCCCATTTCCAGAAGTCCGCATAGAAGGGAACGCGCGGAAATTCCCGCTTGAGGTTGAGCGCGTATTTCTCGCGATAAATGGGATCATGTAGGACGCCGTAGACGTAGTGGAAGATCGCATCATTGGTGACAGGGCGCTCGGGCTTCTTATCTTTTTCGTAGCGCGCGCCGAACTGCTCAAGTGCCCAATTGGTGACATTATTCTGGCTACCTCGCAAAAATGGAACCAACTTGGTTCCTGCTGCGGCGGCACTCAGAAAATTTAGGTCAACCAAACCACGAGCGGCAAGCACCGAAAAAGGCTTCTCTGTGGCATCGCCGATAAAACAAATGTATGAGTTGTTTGCGGAGACCGAAATCTCGTCCGCTGAACCACGCTCGTCGAGGAAGACGGCGGAATTGTATACATGTGCTGTAACAAACGGGCGGTACTGATAAGGTGCGATTCGTTTCGGGTCGAATGCTTCTCTGCGCCCCGCCTTCCCGCGCCGCTTCAGGTTCCGCGATAACTTCACGTCCGCTTCGTCCGGAAATTCCGCGGGCCTAAAGGATTCATACCGTTCAACAAAATATGCCATCTTTTTCGCAAGGTCCTTCGTTTTGAAATCCACCACCCAATCGTCGCGATTGGTAGATACACCGAGCGAGTATAACTTGCAGACCGCACGTTCCTGCGATCGATTTTGCGCATATTTTGTGGAATTGGAAATGACCGGTACAAGTGTTTCAAAATCCGTATCTGCCTGATCTATCCAGTCGTCCCGCACGTTTGGCTTGACACGTTCAAATGGGAGCGTCCCAATCTTTGAACCATTCAGGAACGCAAGCTTTTCTTCTGCGATCTCCTTCTGAGGTCGCCGCGTATAGCGGATCTGGCAGCCAGTAGCCTTGTCGCACTTTATCAAGAAGCTGATTGCGACACCCGTCTGAATACCGAATACGTTGTGCGTCGTGCCTGATAGACTCGGATCGTCCCGTACGTCCCCGCCAAGGTCAACGATATAGATGAAATTAAACTCACGCTCGACTGTTTTGCGAAATCCATCGTAGGTTCGCTTATCCAAGAATCCGCGGTTGGAGATGAAAGCCACAACGCCGTTCTCGTCGACGCGATCTGACGCCCACCGGAAAAATCGGGAGTACATATCGTACAGCTTGGTCTTCTGTGCTGTTGAAGCCGCGATGTAGGACTCCTTAATGCGCCGGTCGATCTCGGGATATTCACGATTCTTGTTGTTCTCGTTCTCGTTGAGCTGGTTCGCGTTGTAGGGCGGATTGCCGATAACAACACTGATCTTCTTTTTATTTTGACGCTTTATGCGCGTGACGTTCTCTTCGCTCACGGCACCGAAGAGATCGCCAAAGTGTTGGTGTTTGCCGATTGCATGTGTACGCAGTCCCGCGACATTGTCGAGTGTATCGACGAAGCACAAGTTGGGAAATTCCTCGAAGCCGTTGATCGCCGCGTATGTCGCCTCGATGTTTAGGTTGGCGACATAGTAGGGCAGAATCGCCATTTCATTGGCGTGCAACTCTTCTAGGTATTTGTAGCGCAGCTTCGCGGGCTGGCCGCGGAAGTGCTCGATTAATTCAGTGATGAAGGTGCCGGTGCCGGCCGCCGGATCGAGAATTTCCACATTCTTGTCGATCAGCGCCTTGCCAAAGTGTTTTTGGCAGAGCCAGTCGGTGCTCTCAACCATAAAGCGCACAATCTCGGTTGGCGTGTAGACGACGCCAAGCCGATCGGCTTTCTTCTTGTCGTAGACCTTGTAGAAATTCTCATAGATGACTTTGAGGAAATTTTGCTTTTCATGATGCCCGGTCACAAGTGCGGCGGCGCTCTTAATCGCCGCGTAATAGGGTCGCAGGGCGATGAGCGTGTCGTGCTTGACTTTGCCCGTAAAGAAGGTGTTTTCCAGCGCATATAGCTCCTTCGCCACGTTGTTTTGGCGATGGAAATCCGCATCCTCGAACACTTGCGAGAAAATCTCTTCGGTCAAAATATGCTGGATTAGCATCTCGCGCACGTCTGCGCCGGTGAGGTTGGGATTGATCGTCTCCTGCGCGTGCTTGAGGAAACCCAGAGATGCTTTGTGGAAGGTCATGGTGTCCCGCGCCGCGTCCTCGATCATCGCGCGCAACGCATTGAGCACCGCCGGCAAATCGATCTTGAACTGCGCGACGGCCTTGCGAAAGTCGGCGATCTCCGCGCGCTCATAGCCGAAGAACAGCTCCAGCAGGTTTTGCAGCTTCGCGGGCTCCTGGACCCCGCAGCGCATCACTTCCTGCTTGTTCTGGATTAGGACCGCCTCGTGCGAGTCCTCGAAGATGATGTTGTCTTGCGGATAGCCCTTGCGGAACTTCTTCTCAATCTCCTTATCGAGATCGTCTTCCTCGTCCTTCGCTTCCCAATAGCCGAGCGGTACGCGCAGCTCGTAAGCCAGCGCGCCATCCGGGTAGACGCGTGTCCTTCTTGTGGTCTGGTATTCATATTGCGGAATGAATATGAGATTCTGCGATCTGCCCCAATCCTTTAGCAGGGTCTTGAACGCCTCCGACACGACCGACTCGCGCGTTGTGCCTGAAACGCGGCGCAGCGTCTGCAATTCGTTCAGGTAGTGTTGTATAAGAAGTTGGCTCACCTGCGGCGCCACTCTAATCGAATCGTGGGTCTTATCGTACCGTTTTCGAGCGCCTTGGCGCCAGGGCAATCTGGTTAGAGATGGGCATGGGCCACATGCCTTTCTCGATTCGCAGGCACCTTCAAACAGGAACTTCCTTGCAATTCACCGCCACTTTCGCTGACATCGGAATCAGGGCCGATGGAAAAACCAAGGCCAGCGAGGGCTGAGGGTCAATCGAATGGAAAACAGCAAAAGACCGTATCCGTTGACGACCATCAGAGGCATTCGCAAGCATATCAACACGAATCCGGATTTTCAAAGACCTCCCGTATGGAGCACGGGTCAGAAACAACTATTAATGGACACGGTTCTTAGAAATTACGACGTTCCGAAATTGTACTGGCAAAGGACGGGAACCAAACCTGACACGTACGACGTTGTTGATGGCCAGCAGAGACTGCGCGCTATATGGGACTTTTTCGATGAAAACTTCAAGTTGCCCAAAAATGCTGATCCGATCGACGGCGAAGCAATCGCAGGATGCAGTTACTCCGAATTGTCTGACGAATTACGTATTCGGTTTGACGTGTACCCCTTGGACGTCGTGATCTTGGAGGATACTGACGAGGACGAGGTCCGCGAGATGTTCCTTCGTCTTCAAAACGGGACGTCACTTAAGGCACAGGAGAAGCGAAACGCGTTTCCAGGCAAGATGCGCGGGTTCGTCCATGATCTGGCGCAACATCCGTTCTTCACGAAGGTTGGATTTGCTAACGCAAGATTTGCGCACGACCATGTCGCTGCACAGATGGTTTTGCTCGAAATGCAAGGCGGCCCCACCAACGTCAAGAACGCCGACCTCAATCGTATGTATGAACTAAATCTGAACTTTGACCCTAAATCATCCGTTGGAAAGGCGGTGAAACGCGTCCTCGAAATTATGGCTGAAGTGTTTCCAGAAAAGACGCCAGAGTTAGAGCGCTACAATGTCGTTGCCCTCTACTGCGTGATTTCAGAACTGATCCGACAGTTCGTAATTGATGAAATCAAACCGCATCTACACGATTGGTTCATAGAATTTGAAAGTACTCGCCGAGAGCAGGAAGAAAAATCTGAAGAGGTGGGTGATCCGGAGTGGGTTAACTACCACGAGAAAATTAGCCACAGCACAGATGCCGCCGAATCAATCCGATCGCGCATGGAATTTTTGTTACGGAAGCTATTAGAACGCTTTCCTGATCTCTCACGAAAGGATAATCAGCGAGAGTTCACACATGTCCAAAAGTTGGCTATGTTTCGGCGGGACAACGGCATCTGTCAGGTCAAATTAAAATGCGACGGCGTCAAAATAACATGGGATAATTGGCATGCAGATCATCGGATCCCATGGTCGAAGGGTGGGAAAACCACGGTCGCGAACGGTCAGGTTTCGTGTTCGGCGTGCAACCTATCCAAAGGGGCTGACTAGTGGATAAAATCGAACGCCAGACAATAAGGGCGCGCCACCAAGGCCCCCACATCGAAGAATGACGCCAGATTCACAATGTTAAACAGCTGAGCGGGGGGGCGCTACTATCTATTTTGGACTAGCCGCGCTTGAGCCCGCCAAAGTTTTTTGGCTTCGCTTTCACGATCTGGTCCCTGGTCTTCTTCACCGTCAGTGGCGGGCGCTGAGACTTCCTCTCGGCCGAACAATTCGTCACGGTACAAATCCATCTGGTTTTTGAGCTGCTTGCCATGGGCGCGGCATTCCTCGATTGCCTCGCTGCATTTTGCCAAATCGCTTTCGGATTGAACAATCTGATCAGTGTGGCGCTGCTTTTCCGCTTGAAGGGCTTTCTCCTTCTCATGCAGCTCGCCGACCTCGGTCAGGAGGCTATTGATCTTTTCGCGGATTTCATCTGACATGTGCGCTCCTATTCTCGGACAAACTCGCGACCGAATATAGCAATTACGGTTAGCCACCGTTCCTCGTCCAGCACCTTATTGATCTTGATGCGCATAATTGTGAAGATCGAACCAATAGGCGTAAACGGGAAATTCCATACATATCCTCGATAATAACCGGCCACATCATAGTATGTTATCTTTGACACTCGATGCGCCTCATTAATCTTTGTAAGAGGGAGGTCAGCGGTATGCCCAGCTAAAGCCACCGCTGACCATCAACCTCTTCCAATGTGCGCCGCGTTATGGCAAACGTCGCACGTTTCGTGTCAGATCATGCCGGATCTGACACTGGAAGCCCTCATGAAAATAAATCCTTCGTCTTTGGTTTCTTACGTTCTTGAGCAGCCTTTGCCGCCCGCGCCCAATTGTCATGCCTAATTGCTTTGAGAGTGATAGACGATCCGTCTTCATTGATAACTTTAATTGGCCTTTTTCGGCTCATAACGCGCAGCGCTTCTTCATACTTGCCCGCAGCCCATAAAGACGGATGCGGTGTCACTTCGAGCCATTGATCTAACAGCATATGAACTTTGATTGTAGGGACGGACTTGGTGCCA
>Ga0206860_10173_pt1 | contig 14261 bp, 12 predicted proteins | sample Alteio_BWOrgCont_44_FD_152624 | JGI IMG/M metagenome (GOLD analysis project Ga0206860, IMG submission 152624) | Enriched cells from forest soil in Barre Woods Harvard Forest LTER site, Petersham, Massachusetts, United States -... | ecosystem: Environmental > Terrestrial > Soil > Temperate forest >...
GTATCTGCGCAGCGTTGCGACGGATAACCTCATGTACACGATCGAGCAGAATAATGCGAATGTGAGCCTCGGATACGAGTATGCGGTGTGGAGCAAATACCGCGATACACTCATTCCGCTGATTGCCGATCCGGCGGCGTTGCGCGCTAATCCGCAGGTCGGGCAGTTCGCGCAGGAGACGGTGCGTTATTTTGCACAGATGCCGCTGCTGCGTGTCAATATTTACGGCAGTACCGGTACGTTGCTGATGACGGATAATGTGTCGGCGGCGAATAAATTGCAGATTCCCACCGCAACGCCCGACAAGGATTTTGTCGCGATGCGCGTTAAAAACGAATGGTACGTGCACAGCCAGATCGTGCACGACGTCGCCCTGCAAAACGGTTCCGCCAAAGTACTGCAGACGTTATTGCCCATTCATGCGCCCGCAGCGGCCGCCAATCAACCTGCCGATGCGGTGATTGAAATACTGATCGATATGACCGATCAATGGGACGAGCTTCGCAATTTGCAGATCATCGCAACTTCGATCTGTATCGGTTTTTATATCGCCTTTTTACTGGTGATTTCGGTTAGCTCGCGCAAAGCCGAAGCGATTATCGCCAAGCAGCACGAAGCCAATATCGAACTCGCCAAAACCGCTGAAGCGGCGCTGGCCGAGAACCAGGAAAAATCACAATTCCTCACCAATATCAGCCATGAGCTGCGCACGCCGCTTAACGCCATCATCGGCTTTTCCGATATTATCAAAACGGAATTACTCCCCAAGCTTGCCGAGCGTAAATACGATCAGTACATGAACGATATTCATTCCGCCGGCGTGCATCTGCTCAGTCTCATCAACGATATTCTCGATTATTCCAAAGCCGAAGCCGGTAAGCTGGCGCTGGAAGTGTCGGAAGTGGATGTCACGAAAATGGTGCAAAATTGTATGCGTCTTGTCAGTCCGCGCGCCGAATCGGGTGAAGTAAAACTGCTTGATGAAATGCCCAAAGAACATTTCGTCATGATTCTCGACAGTAAAAAATTCAAGCAGGTGCTGCTCAATCTCCTCTCCAATGCCGTGAAATTTACGCAGCCCGGCGGCAGCGTATCAGTCACGGCGTGGCTTAATATGCTGGAGGATTCCGTGACCTTTGCCGTGGCCGATACCGGCATCGGCATCGCCCCTAAAGATATTTCGCGCGCCATGATGCCCTTCGGCCAGGTCGACAACACGCTCAAGCGCAAATACGAAGGAACGGGTTTAGGGCTACCGCTTACCAAGAAATTCGTCGAAATCATGGGCGGCAAATTCACCATCGAAAGCGTCGTCGGCAAAGGCACGAAAGTAATTTTCACCCTACCGAACGAAATCAAAGAACGCGAAGGCATCATCGTCAGGCAGGCGCAGTAGTCGCTTTTTGTTCATTTTTCCATTTTCGTCATTGCGAGCGCAGCGCGGCAATCCAGCCCATCAGCAAATCCTATACTAAATGGGTAGGCTGGATTGCCGCGCTGCGCTCGCAATGACGTTGCGCGATGACGAATTCCCCTTCCTGACCCCACCGTTTCAGCTTATCTTACAGGGTAAAGGCATGGGAAATGTCACACCATGTCACCTATTTTGCGAAAAAACCGGCCAAAAATACGATAACCAATTGAGAGAAAACAATATGCATTTAAAAAACCAGTATCCAAATCGCATCCAAACGGTGCTAAATCGTGCCCAAACGCGCGCAAACCGTATCCAAAACGTTGCCAAACGGCATCAAAACGTGCACAAACGGTGCTTCATTGTAACCTTGAGTGCATAACCATGGCCAAGCGTATTTCCATTCTCGATATTGCCGCCCGCAAAGGCAAAACCCCGATCGTAACACTCACCTGTTACACCGCTCCCATGGCGCGCATCCTCGATAATCATGTCGATATCCTCCTCGTCGGCGATTCGCTCGGCAACGTCATTTACGGCCTCGACAGCACCTTGCCCGTAACGCTCGACATGATGATCCGCCACGGCGCTGCTGTTGTCCGCTCATCTTCGCATGCGCTGGTGGTGATCGATATGCCCTTTGGCAGCTATCAATCAAGCCCCGCGCAAGCATTCGAATCCGCCGCCCGGATCATGGCGCAAACGGGTGCCGGCGCCGTAAAACTCGAAGGCGGAAAAGAAATGGCGCCCACCATCCAATTCCTCGTCGAGCGCGGCATTCCCGTCATGGGCCATGTCGGTTTGATGCCACAGCATTTCAACGCACTCGGCGGCTATCGCTATCAGGGCCGCACCGAATCCGAAGCCGCGATCATCTTAGAAAATACACAAGCCATCGCGCAGGCCGGAGCGTTTGCCATCGTCATCGAAGGCGTAAAAGAAGAAGTGGCCCGCACTGTGAGTGCGCAAATCAATGTCCCCACCATCGGCATCGGCGCATCGCCCGCGTGTGATGGTCAGGTGCTCGTCATCGACGATATGCTCGGTATTACCGCGCATGCGCCGAGCTTCGTAAAACATTATGCGCATCTATCGCAGTCCATCGAGCAAGCCGTAAAAACCTACAGCGAGGAAGTGCACAACCGCACCTTCCCGAGCGCCGAATATTGTTTTCCGTTTAAGAAAAATTAGCTATGCTTACACCCTCTTTATTACGCAGGTAATTTGTGTCCGCCTTAACATCGAGTCTTACCGAAGCTCCCGTCCGTCTTATGTCTCCTGAAGTGATTCGCGCTGCGCAAACGCGCATCGCGCCGCATATTCACCGTACGCTGCTCATGGGTAGCCATTTGCTCGATAGCTGGCTTGGACATGAGGTGAGTTTCAAAGTAGAGGGTTTTCAAAAAGGCGGCGCCTTCAAAATTCGCGGTGCGCTGAATGCATTGTTGAGTTTAAAAGAAGAGGGGAATTTGCCGTCGCACGTCGTTGCCTTCAGCTCCGGCAATCATGCGCAAGCCGTGGCGATGGCGGGGAAAATGCTTGGCATCACCACGACCATCATCATGCCTCGATTCGTCTCCAAGGTAAAACAGCAGGCCACCCTAAGCTACGGTGCACAACTACTTCTCACCGACACCCGCCAGCAGGCCGAAGCGTTGGCAGCGGAGATGGCAGAGCGCGGCGCATATTTATTGCATCCATCTGCCGATGATCGCGTGATTGCAGGCCAGGGAACAGCGTGCCTAGAAGCACTGGAAGACGGCGGAAAGATGGACGCGGTATTTGCAACATGCGGTGGCGGTGGTTTGCTCTCCGGCGCATATCTCGCAACGCAACTCGTATCGCCGGAAACGCCGGTCTATGGCGCTGAACCACAGATTGCTAACGATGCTTCGCAGTCTTATCAGGCGGGGCACATCATCTCCTTCGATGAATCGCCCATGACCATTGCTGATGGCGCGCGCACGCTTCATGTCTCCGAGTCCACCTTTGCGTATTTGAAAAAACTCGCAGGCTTTTATGAAGTCCCCGAACATGAAATAATTTACTGGACGCAGTGGCTGCATCATTTGCTTAAAGTCGTTGTTGAGCCCACATCAGCCGTTGCGATGGCTGCCGCCCATCAATGGATGAAAACGCAAAAACGCCGTCAGCGCATACTCGTCATTCTTTCGGGCGGAAATATTGCAGCCAACAGTTACCAAAAAGTTTGGGCGCAGGATTACCTCTGCCAGCCGCCGGAATAACGATTTAATACGATGCAGAGAGAGCGATAGGCCCTCATTTTCTAAATCATTCCAATGGAAACAACTTATGATTTTAATCGGTAGCCAATTCCTGTTTCCGTCATCAGGAAACGTGGGTTCAGTGCATCGTCACCAAGCTTTTGCCGTACATGCTGCATATAAATGCGCAGGTAATGTCCCTGCTCGCTGGAGTGCTTGCCCCATACTTCTTTTAATAGCTGGCCATGCGTCACCACTTTTCCGGCGTATTTTACCATCGTACAAAGCAATTTATATTCGGTAGGCGTGAGGTGAATCTCTTGCCCGTCTACCGTTACTTGACGGTTGGCAATATCTACTCGCAATCCAGAAGATTCAAAAATAGAAGGTTGCGGTTGACTGTTCGCGCGTGAATGCCGCAGTGCCACGCCGATACGCGCCAGCAACTCGGCAGCACCAAAAGGCTTGGTTAAATAATCGTCTGCACCAAGTTCAAGCGCCGTTACTTTATCCTGCTCCTGACCACGAGCGGAAAGCACGATGACGGGCAACTGACTCCAGCCGCGCAATTCTTTAATGACGTCTAAACCGTCACCATCCGGCAGGCCAAGGTCGAGCAGCATAAGATCGGGTGGATGTGTAGTAAGAAGTTTCAGGGCATCAATACACTTCTCCGCTTCGTTTACCTGATAATCATGGCTGGTAAGTGTGGTACGCAAGAATTTGCGAATCTGCGGTTCATCATCGACAATAAGAATATGTGGTTTTACATTCATGCGGCGGCCTCATTGATGACATCAGGCGCATGAGCGGCTGGTAATAAGAAAGAAAATACCGCACCGCCGCCTTCACGTTTGCGCGCCGTTATTTTTCCGTCATGTGCTTCAATGATACCCCGACAAATAGCGAGTCCAAGCCCACTGCCCTGACCTGACTGCGTACCGCGATAAAATTTATCAAATAATTTTTGTTCATCGCCGGAGTGTATTCCTGACCCGCGGTCGGCAACGATAATACGGATGTTATCCTCTTCCGTCCATGCATCGATCAGGATGGGGCTGTCCGGAGGTGAGTATTTGGCAGCATTTTCCAACAGATTGACCAGCACCTGTTCGATCAGCACTCCGTCTACCCATAATGCGGGTATTTCTTCATCAAAAGCACATTCCACGCTATGTTCCTTAAGTAATTCCTTGGTGTGCTGGAGAGCATTGCCAACCAGTTCCGACATAAAATAATAATCTTTTTTGAGCCGTAATCTGCCGGATTCCAGCAGCGTCACATCCAGCAAATTGCTGACGATGCGCTCCAGCCGCGTGGTTTCATTATGCACGGACGTGAGCAACTCCATCCGTGAATCAGCAGACAAAGTGTTGTCAATCATCATGCTGCTGATTGCCCCCTTGATAGAAGCCAACGGTGTACGCAAGTCGTGCGAAACACAACTAAGCAGTGCATTACGCATTTTTTCGCCTTCGGCTTCGACCTTGCGCCGTTCGGCCAACTCGGCGACAGATACTCGTTCAAGCGCTGATGCAGCAACGCTGGCTACTGCTTCCAGTTGTGTCTTTTCATCAGACTGTAGCACTCCAATCTTTGGCATAAATCCTAATACTCCGAGCACCTCCACTGATCCCTTAAAGGGAAGATAAAATCCGCGTGCGCCGGCCAAAGTTGGCGTATCAAGTCCGGCAGACTGCGCATGTTCATAGCAAAACTGAGCGGCGCTTTTTTCCTTGAGATCGTCAGTCAATTCAGGCTGCGTGATACAATGTATTTCGCCGTCCTGTGCAAGCCATAGTGTCGCGGTGCCATCAAACATATCCTCGGCGTGAAAGCGAATGGCGCTAAGCATATTATCCTGGACACGGGAGGAAGCCAGTTCACGCGTCATCGCATAGAGCGCCGATGTTGTTTGCTCCTTATATTGAAAGAAACGGCTTTGTGCGCGCAACCTAGCGGCCAGTGAGCCCATAATAATACTGGTAACTAGCAGCAGGACGGTAGCAACCATGTCGCGATAGCTATCGATCCAGAAGGAGTAATAAGGTTGGGTGAAAAAGAAGTTATAAGCTGCGGCACTGGTGATGGCCGCCAGTGTTGAGGAAGCGCGGCCACAATATGCCGCCGCCAACGCAATGCCAACCAGATAGAGCATGGCAGCGTTTTCAGGATCAAGGGAGGTACGAAACGGCAACCCAATGGCAGTGGTCGCTGCGCAGACAAGCAAGGCGAACCAATAGCCCTTCCCATCAGATCCAAGATCATGTTTGAAAGAAAGTTTCATCCATACAGTATGTTATATTTATTCTTAAAAACCAACTATTCAAAACAGTATGCCCGTTTCGATCATCAACCGTGCTTGGGTAGTAGCAGTTCCATACTTACCAAAGGCAGAGCCGGAAGTTGTATCCGTTGCTTTAACAAAGGAGGCTTCGGGGCGGATAAAATAGATGCCGCGCTGATAGGTGGGTGTCAGGGTTAATGACCAGGCATTGCTGCCAGGGCCGTAGGCGACATTGGTGCCACCGGTGGTATTGATATATTCAGCGCGCGCGGCAATGTTCCAGTTGGTATTGATATTGTATTTGGTGGTGAGACCGGCGCCATAGGTGGATGCTGAGGCGGTAAGGCCGATACTCGTATCTTTGGGTACATGCGTCCATTGCAGCGTTGGGCTGAAGTTCCATGGGCCGGTGGTATAGGAATAATTCAATTGAGTCAGCTGGCTGTTATTTAGCGTTAAGGGCGTTGCCAAAGTGTTTTCACTATCGCGGTGGAAATTACCGGAACCAAGCACGGTTAGGCTATTATTGGGATCAATCGTGTAGGTGAGTGCGCCTGATACCCAATTAAAATTGCCGGAATAGAAGCCATCGGTTAGCGCAAGAGAGCCGCTTAAGGGCCCTTGCGAATAATTCACCTGCACACCGCGACTTAAATCATTCGTTTGGTTCCACAGCAATCCGTGCTCTATATTCGCATTTTGGAAATCGAATGTATTTTCAGTGCCAATCAGCGTATAGAGCTTGCCCGCCTGAACAGAAAAATTGTCGGTCGGGGCTATTTTAACATAGGCAATCGGAATGGGGCCGAAGAAATGTTCGGTGGTGTATCCGGCGCGTTGATAGACAGTGCCTAACGATGGCAAAATATACTCGCCAGCCTGAACATAAAACTGCACCGGGCCATCAGCTTTTTGAACAGAGAATTGCGCGTTGCTTAAATCCAGCAGGCCGTTCTCATCATGGGTCACCGGATGAGCCTGTGCCAGGCCCAGGCCGCTTAGGACACCCGAAGCATAAATTTTTCCAAACGTCCCTGTGTCAATACTGTATGGGTTGGGATTAGGGGCTAGTGGCCCGAACATGGAAGGGGTGGAGAGTGGTGCTGGTTGTTGATCATCCGCCCATGCCGCCATCGCTACCGCACTTATCCCACAAAGTAAGGCTGAGCTATAAACGATGGATTTTTTCATGGACGACTCCCTATAATTTGCCGTCTAAGGCAAGGTTAAGTTCAAGTACATTCACGGTAGGTTCACCCAATACACCAAATTGACGGTTCTGTGTATATTGTTTGACTAATTCCTGTACTTTTACTTCCGCCAAATTGCGCGCTTTTGCCACTCGCCCAATTTGATATTCTGCCGCAGCTGGGCTGATATGCGGATCGACACCACTGCCGGAAGCGGTTACTAAATCCACCGGAATCGGCTTAGTATTGCCGGGATCAGCGGCTTTTAATGTTTCAACGCGGCCTTTCACCGCATCCATCAACGCCGGATTATTGCTGCCGAAATTCGAGCCGCTGGAATTGCTGGCATTATAGGCATAAGGACTCGTAGCCGATAAGCGCCCCCAGAAATATTTCGGATCACTGAAATTCTCTCCGATCAGTTCCGATCCAAGGGTTTTGCCGTCTTTGCCGACAATCAAACTACCCTGCGCCTGCGATGCAAAAAGCGATTGCAGCGCTACAGTGGATAATACCGGATAAACCACACCGCATAATGCCGTAAATAATACCAGCGAAATAACGGTAGGCCGCAGCATTTCAATCATGGTTTTCATACCATACCTCCAATGGTGAGTAGCCAGTCGATGGCTTTAATGCCGATGAATGGCACGATGATGCCGCCCAAGCCATATACTAGCGAATGACGCGCCAGCAGCTTGTCAGCGCTGTCCGGGCGATATTCTACGCCGCGTAAACTCAGCGGAATCAAGAATACAATAATCAGCGCATTGAAAATGACCGCTGACAGGATGGCACTCATAGGTGAAGTTAAATGCATTATATTGAACACCATCAGCATCGGATAGGTGCTAGCGAATGCTGCCGGAATAATCGCAAAATATTTGGCGACGTCATTAGCAATACTGAAAGTCGTCAATGCACCGCGTGTCATGAGCAACTGTTTGCCGATTTCGACAATCTCGATCAGCTTTGTGGGGTCAGAATCGAGATCAATCATATTGGCCGCTTCCTTAGCGGCTTGCGTGCCGCTATTCATGCATACTGCTACATCCGACTGAGCAAGTGCCGGGGCATCGTTAGTGCCATCGCCCACCATTGCTACCATCTCACCACCACGCTGTTTCTGGCGGATCAATGCCAACTTATCTTGTGGCTTAGCTTCGGCGAGGAAGTCATCAACGCCCGCTTCTGCGGCAATGGCCGAAGCGGTAAGGGGGTTATCGCCAGTGATCATAATGCTTTTGATGCCCATGCGGCGGAGCGCTTCCAGACGATCTTTAATGCCGCTTTTCACCACATCTTTCAAATGCACTACGCCCAGAATGGTATGACCGTCAGCCACCAACAAAGGTGTGCCGCCGCTGCGTGCGATTTGCTCCACGGAGGCCTTAAGCGTTGGCGGCATCATACCGTTTAAGCTTTTTACATGGTGTTCAATCGCATCGCCTGCACCTTTCATGATAAGGCGATTACCTATTTTGACACCGCTCATGCGTGTTTCAGCAGAAAAGGGAATAAATTCTCCGCCTAGCTTGCTGCTGTCTATTGGCGCAATTTGATATTTATTATGTGCCAGTGCCACGATGCTTTTACCTTCCGGCGTCTCATCGGCCAGTGAGGAAAGTTCAGCGGCCTTGGCAAGGTCGGTAACGTTGATACCCTCTGCCGATATAAAATTCACCGCCTGACGATTACCATAGGTAATGGTGCCGGTTTTATCGAGTAATAGGACATTCACATCTCCGGCTGCTTCCACCGCACGTCCCGACATGGCAATCACATTGGCTTTCATTAATCGACTCATGCCGGCAATGCCGATGGCGGAAATTAATCCGCCGATGGTCGTAGGAGCCAGGCACACCAGCAACGATACCAATACCGTAATGCTTACAATGATACCCTGTCCGGATTTTTCGACGCCGAATGCGGAGAATGGCCATAAGGTCATGGTCACGATAAGAAAGATAATAGTCATGGCGGCAAGTAATATACCCAGCGCAATTTCATTGGGCGTGCGCTGACGCGTTGCGCCCTCGACCAACGCAATCATTTTGTCGATAAACATTTCGCCGGGGTTAGCGGTGATGCGGATCACCAGCCAGTCGGATACCAAACGCGTGCCACCGGTGACGGAATCGTGATCACCGCCTGATTCACGGATGACGGGTGCGGATTCGCCGGTGATGGCGCTTTCATCGACTGAAGCTACACCCTGAATAATCTGTCCATCACCAGGGATGAAATCACCCACCTGCACCAACACTAAGTCACCCATACGCAAATCAGTGGAGGGAACTTCCTTAAAGCGTGTGCGGTCATTCGCTGAAAGCAGGTTTTTTGCTAGCGTCTCGCGGCGAGCAGCTTTCAAAGATTCAGCCTGCGCTTTACCACGCCCTTCGGCGATACTCTCAGCGAAGTTAGCAAATAGTACCGTGAACCATAGCCAGATGCTGATGGTGATAATGAACCACGGCGCTTCCTGGCTGGTCGGACGTATGAGTTGTTGCACATAAATGAGCGTGGTGAGAATGCTGCCGATATAGACGCAGAACATCACCGGGTTTTTAAGCTGGTAGCGCGGCGTGAGCTTACTGAAAGCTGATACCGTTGCCTGCCATAAATTGGCCGGATCGCTAGCGTGATAGCTAATGGTTTGTGTTGTCATAGGATGCTCATTTAATCAGGTTAAAATGTTCAACTGCTGGCCCAAGGGCGAGCGCAGGCACGAAGGTCAGCACGCCGACCAGCACCACCGTTCCCACGAGGAAAATAATGAATAACGGTTTGTGTGTGGAAAGTGTTCCCGCTGAGCGCGGCACCGTGTTTTTCACTGCCAGTGATCCGGCAATAGCCAATACCGGCACGATGATAAAATAACGGCCAAACAGCATGCAGATACCAAGCGCCGTATTATAAAATGGCGTGTTGGCGGAAAGTCCGGCAAAGGCGCTGCCGTTATTATTGGCGGCGGAGGAAAAAGCATAGAGAATTTCCGAGAAGCCTTGCGCACCGGGATTTAAGATGCCTCCTTTTCCCGCATCGGTCATAACGCCGAGTGTAGTTCCAAACAATACCAGCAGCGGTGTGATAAGGATGGCAATGGAGGCCATCTTTATCTCGAAGGATTGGATTTTCTTACCCATATATTCCGGCGTGCGCCCAACCATAAGTCCAGCGATGAACACCGCAACGATGACATACATGAGCATCCCATACAGCCCGGAGCCAACACCGCCATAAATTACTTCGCCGAATTGAATCAGCAATAATGGCACGAAACCACCGGCAGGTGTAAAGGAATCATGCATGGCATTAACCGAGCCGTTAGATGCAGCAGTAGTGGCCGAAGCCCACAGTGCCGAATTCACGATGCCAAGGCGTGCTTCCTTGCCTTCCATATTGCCGCCTGGCTGTAATGTGCTTGCCTGCTGGTCAATATTGAAAGCAGAGAAATGCGGATTGCCGGATTGCTCGGCGGCCACGCAATAAAACATCAGTGGCACGAAAATCACCGTCATTGCAGCAAGCAATGCCCAACCCTGACGGCGGTCATGCACCATTACACCGAACGTGTAGCAAAGCGCCGCTGGAATCAGCAAAATGGCGAGCATCTCCAGAAAATTGGAAAACGCTGTTGGGTTTTCGTAAGGATGCGCCGAGTTGACGTTAAAAAAACCGCCGCCATTAGTACCTAGTTGTTTAATAGCGATTTGCGTGGCCACAGGTCCAACGGCAATGACTTGCTCAGTAATGGTGTCAGCTTTTTGAGTCACTGTACCCGTCGCATCTTTTACTTCGGCGACATTTTGTGTTTCGATATAAGGCACTTTGACATATTCGCTGAAGGTCTGCGGAATGCCCTGTGCACCGAGTAGAAACGTCCATAGCAGCGCCAACGGCAGCAATATGTAGAGAGTGCCACGCACCATATCGACCCAGAAATTACCTATCTTATCGGTATTTTTTCGTGCGATACCGCGTATCAGTGCGACCATTACCGCCATCCCAAGCGCAGCGGATACGAAATTCTGCACCGTGAGTCCCACCATCTGGCTGAAATACGATAGCGTTGATTCTCCGCCATACGACTGCCAGTTGGTATTAGTGATAAAACTCACCGCGGTGTTAAATGCGAGATCGGGCGTAATATCGCTCATGCCTGCTGGATTAAGCGGAAACAACGATTGCCAACGCAACAGGCAATAGAGCAATACGAATCCGCCCAGGCTGAACATGAGCGTTGCAGCGGCGTATTGCTTCCAGTTCATTTCTTTGTGCGGATCGATGCCGCAGAGTTTGTAAAAAATACCTTCCAGCCAGCCCAACGGTTTTTGAAGCCATATGACATTGCCTTCATAAATGCGTGCCATATAGCCGCCTAGCGGCCTAACGCAGGTGAACAGCACCGCGAAATAAATGGCAATCTGAAGTAGCCCGTTGCCGGTTAGGAATGATGTACTCATAAAAATACCTCCGGCTTTATCAGTGCGATGATGAGGTAAATAAGCAGTCCAACAGCGGCCAATCCGGAAATAATGATAAGCGGGTCCATATTATTGCTCCTTTAAATTGTCGCTGAACACGACGAGAAGCCAAAAAACCGCGAAGAATCCAACACCAAGCAGCAGATAAATTACGTCCATATCAAACCTCACATGTGTTTAATTGGACGCTAGGCTTGTTTTTGTAGCGAAGGTGTAAAAATGCCGGGAGCGGATGTAAAAAAGTTGTATAAATGGATAGGTAAGGAGTGGATTACATCCCCTTTTGAACTAACTGGCTGAAAATCTCCAACTCACTTTTATTCAAATCGGATACTGCGACGAAGCGCATATGATTTTGCCGCCACGACACGATATTGTACCCGCGTTTTGACAGGCTTTGCGGTGCGTGATCAGCTTCTATAGTCGGCAGAACGAACAGGTTGATAATATGTTTATTACGCCCATAGGACAAAGCTGCTGTCGTTTGGTGTTGCAGATAATCCAAGCGGCCACCTAGCAGCGGATAGCCCTGCGCGGAGAGATCATATACTGGCGGCGAAAAATCGAGTTTACCAGCGAACCACGGCTTGACCGTGTGCTTGTCAGACGATGCAACGTCATTTAAATGCTCGACCATGAGTGAACGAACATGGTCGGAAACCGCCTCGTCCACCCATACATCTTCGCCAGATGGCGTTGCCACATATAGCAGCAAAGAAGCTGCTAGCGCTGCCGCCGAGAAAGTCGGCGCAAGCCAGCTCTGCGATGCACTGCGTATTTTTCCCCATTGGCTATCGGCAGGCGTCGTTTGCGATTGAAGCGTTGAAAATATGTTTCTGGCGAGCGATGCGGGCGCTTCATAATACGGAGCATGTTCCTTTACGCCGACCATGAGCACTTTCATTTCTTCATACCGGCGTTTGCAATCGGTACAACGCATCAGATGTTCGGCAACGCGCATCGCCGTCGCCGTATCCAGCTCATTGTCTAGATAGCCATGCAGTAATTCGTGGCAGATGTTGCAATTCATATCATTCATGGCGGTACAACTTCACTAATTCTGTTCTGAGCATACTGCGTGCCCGCGCCAGCCGTGACATCACTGTACCCAGCGGTACATCTGTTACTATCGCAATGTCCTTGTAAGACATATCTTCCAATTCCTTCAGCACAATAATCTCACGAAATGCAGGCGGTAATGCCGTAAGTGCTTGCTGCAATAATGCGGCCTCTTCCGTGCGTATGGCATTAATCTCTGGTGTTTGCGTATGGCCAAGCGCCAGATCGTCTTCCGGCATCTCATCGCCTATCGCAATCCAGCGGTTTCCCGCCGATGCCTTAAGCCATGTGTAGCTCTGGTTGCGTACGATGGCGAGCAACCATGCGCGCGCGTTCCCACCCGCAAAACGATGCAAAAACCGAAAGGCGCGTAGCGCACTTTCCTGCACGACATCATGTGCGGAGCTTTCATTTCCCGTCAACCAGCGTGCAAGGTTATAGGCCGCATCCATATGTGGCGCGAAAAGTTCCTCAAAACGCTTTACATCGGCTTTCTGGCTCATTCCACCCACTATCTAAACTGCGCTGCACCTCGTTTTATTCCCTGATAAACATATTTTTTAAGATCCGGGAATAAAAACAATGCTTCGCCGGTTATATACTCCGATAGCGTTTTTATGTAAACCGCAACCTACGGAGTTTTCTATGACAAAAGATACCTTAAATCCTGATGATGCTCATAAAAGCTTGTCGATCCTGCAAGACCATAGCCGTCGGGATTTTATTAAATGCTCTGCCTGGGCAGGCGCAGGAGTGGTATGGATGTTGGCGGGCGGGATTCCCAAAGCCTTCGCGCTTGATGCGGCTGGGAAGCTGCCGGAAGGGGTATCGCTTACCGGATTTAATTTCGTGCAGATCAGCGATAGTCATATTGGTTTTAATAAAGAGGCGAACCCGGAGCCTATCAAAACATTGCAAGAGGCGATTGGCAAAATTAATGCGCTGCCGCAAAAACCATCGCTTATTTTGCATACCGGCGATATCACCCATCTTTCCAAACCGGAGCAGTTTGATACCGCAGATCAGGTGCTGAAAGCGCTTCCTGCACAAGTGCATTACGTGCCGGGTGAGCACGACACGCTCGATGAAGGCGGCGGCAAGCTTTTCCTTGAGCGTTATGGCAAAGGCACCAAAGGCGATGGCTGGTACAGCTTTGACGATCACGGCGTACATTTTATCGGACTCATCAATGTTTTAAATTTTGAAGCCGGCAAACCCGCAACGCTTGGAGCCGCTCAATTAAAGTGGCTGGCGGATGATTTGCGTGCCGTGAAGAGCAGTACGCCAATTGTCGTATTCGCCCATATGCCACTTTGGAGCATTTATGATCCCTGGGGATGGTCAACGGGCGATGCCGACCAGGCGATGGCGCTACTGCGCGGCTACGGTTCGGTGACGGTGCTTAATGGCCATATCCATCAGGTCGTTCAAAAAGTCGAAGGTAACATCACCTTCCACACTGCGCGTGGCACCGCCTATCCGCAACCCGCGCCTGGCGTAGGGCCTGCGCCAGGTCCGATGACCGTACCGGCTGATCAGTTGCGTACGTATCTGGGTATTGCCGATGTAAAAGCCATTCAGGGCAACCATGCGTTGGCT
>Ga0206860_10166_pt1 | contig 14202 bp, 17 predicted proteins | sample Alteio_BWOrgCont_44_FD_152624 | JGI IMG/M metagenome (GOLD analysis project Ga0206860, IMG submission 152624) | Enriched cells from forest soil in Barre Woods Harvard Forest LTER site, Petersham, Massachusetts, United States -... | ecosystem: Environmental > Terrestrial > Soil > Temperate forest >...
TTTAGACCAAAGGCTGTTTTGGTTACTGTCAAATGATCTTTTTCCTCAAAAGTGGGGCGCATAGAGCCTGTGGGGATTTCATAGAGTTCAAACCACATTTGCCGCACCACGACAGCAATTAGGAGGGCCACTATGATGCCGGTGCAGAGCTCTTTGAGATAATCCCAAAAAGAGCGTTGAAAATGTATTTTGTAAAAATTTTCAACTTTGCGCGCTAATTGATCGCTCTGAAGATGGTTACCTTGTAGCCGATTTTCATCAAGGGATGCCAACATAAATACATATTGCTGTAAATTAGTAGGAGAAAGCGTATGTCTTTTGCGCTGATACCACTTATTGCCCAATTCAAGGATATTGGCAATTTTTCTAAAAGAATAAAGAGAAGCCGATTGGTCCATAATTACATACTTTTGGTAAGTTTGAGTAAACTTGGACTTTGTACTACCTGCCCGTAATCCAAAATCCGCGTAATCCAATTTAAGAAAAAATTGATACGAGAGTATCATAACATTTAGGGTGTGGCAATCATTTTGTGTAAATTTACTCCTTTAAACAACACTATTATTTCTTAATAAGAAATTAATAATTAAATGTTACAATAATTATTAATTTATATAGCGAGATAGTAATGAACATTCATAATATATCATCAAATATGGGTCATACTCAAAAGATTTTACAAGCGGCTATTGCCGAGTTAGCTATATTTACGACGAGTCAGGAAGTGGCCACTTTGCATGTAAATGCAGATGGTTGCCTGGTTAGTAGTACTCCAGAGCCAGCTTTGAAGAAAGTGGTTGATTTAGCACGTACTTATATTATGCCACTTTTTTCAGAAAAAGTTCGTAAGCAAGAACAAGACGAATTGCTACGCCTACGAAACGCTATTTTACGTATTGTTGATACTATTCAGAGTCATTCGGGTCTCATTAAATATTGCGAAAATGGCAGCGAAGAAGAACGGGCATGGGCAAAACACAGCTTAGATATTATAAAAAAATACAATAACGTGATTGCTTCAGATCAAACAGGCTTTTCGCAATCAAACATGCACAGACGCATGCGTCAGCTGCTTCTATTGGATCCAGAGATTAAGGGGCGTAAGATTAAAATGCCTGCTGAGGCTTCCATAAAATACGATTCAACTAATAGTTCTAGTCATGTAGCAGGCCATGCAGTAATTAAAAAACTTAGTGCCACCTTACAAGCTAAGGTTGTCAAGCCGCAATTAGAAGCGATGCAAAATGCGGTAGCCACACCTAAAAATTATGGGCAATGTGCATGTGACATGTTTCGAGTGAAGGCTATTAATCTCATTAAAAGTCATTGGCCACGCTTTAGAATACCTGAAATGAACATGTCCGAAATTTTTGCGTTAGTAAAGCTAGCACCAATTGAAATGGAGAGTGATTCTGATCCACAAGTTATGCATTTACAGCAATTGTTGGAAATTGGCCCAGGCTCTTTTATCTCTGTTTCAGGTACTTGTCAACTCGGTTTAAGTGATTCTAAATTTAAAGTACCAAGTTTCAATCAAGCGGATTGGCGTGTTTGCTATCAATTTAAACATTGTGGTTTTCCCTATTCATCGCAATATAACGGTTGCTGGGCATTGTTTAATGAATGTGTAGATGCGCGTCCATTACGGGCCGTAGCACTTTTTGATGATTTAGCTGAAAAACAAAAGCAATTAACGGCTCGTTTGGTAAATGATCCCCAGTTTGCCTCAAGCGCCAGGCGCAAAGCTAAAATTAAACAAGAAATTTTTGATCAAAATAGACAAGCTTTCATAGATAAACATCGTCAATGGCAAGAGATCTTAATAAAACATGATAGTATCGATCAAACAACGCTTAAAGCTGCACAAACTGTATTAGATAATTTTTATGCATATGTTTTGCAATCTGACCGTGCCAGTGAGTTATTAATCAAAGCGCAAGAAGAGATTGTAAAATGTTTTGTAAGTGATTTATTCAATGATATCGAACAAGAATGGTTAGTACAATTTGACAGCCCATTGCGCATTGGTACGCCACAAGAAAAATTGCAGGCTATTTGTTTAAAATTAGAAGAAAAACGGTTAGCTTTGTTTAAAATTTTTGACAGCAATGACGTAGTATCCGCTTACATTGCCCAGCAGGGGATGATCTTGGGAAATCTTTTCCAATCAATTGGTTTACAATATTTATCAGAAAAGATGGGTTTTCGTCCTCTAATGCTCAGCGATTTACAACGCAAATTACAAGCATGTGCTTTTCGACAGCTGATTGTCTTTTTAAATGAATGTGAGCATGAAATTGATGAGACTGATCATTTAAAAATTAAATTCGAAATGGAAAATAGTTGGCATGCTGATTTGCAATTAATCGGCGCTGAGATTCTTGAAGAAGAAACTAATTTACCAGAAAGTTCTAAGCAGGCTTTGGCAATTGTCAATGAAATGGAAAAATATTTTTTCTCGCGCTTTACACTAAATCACGCCAATAATTAACAAGCAAAATTTTGATTTTTTTTGACATATTGTGTATCAAATGCTAGCATCAGATTATGTGCAAGGGTCAGCTATGGTAATTGGCAATACTCCCTAATAACCTGAAGTTTTAAGCTTTGGCGCGCTCCAAAGGAAAAAATCAAAACTCTGGTTAATACATTTTATTATTTTTAAAATAGTTGTATTAACAATGCTTTCATTGTTCACCTTTATTTTTGTAATTATTAGCAGTTTAGTATGGCCTGGCATATGGCAAGAAGAATGGTCTCATTTACCTTATGTCATGTTAACAGGGGCGGCATTAATTTTTTTTGCCACTCTTTTTATTCATCTATTAATCCTATCGCCGCTTGCTAACATTCAACAAAATTTTTTCCCGGCAGTGATGTCATATGTGCAACGCGATTGGGCCATTTACCTGCGTTGGCTATTTCTCTTTGTTTTTGTGCTCGTTTCTTGCGCCGGTGTGGTGTGGATGGCTGATTGGCCTTTACCTTGGATCTTTCCCGCCTGGTTAGTATACTTTGCTTTGAGTTTAGATGTAGTGCATAACAGCACGCTATATTTAATCCGTTTTCTCGATCCGACTCAGTTAATTGAGCAATTAGTAAAACAGGCTAAAAAGGGCATTTTAAGCCAAAAAGATCTCTTATTTTGGAATGCACTAGATAATCTGAGTGAGGCAGGATTAAGAGGGGTAGAAAGAAGTCAATTAGCACTGGGCACACAAGTTTTGCAAAGTATGCCTGAGATTATGCAGTTGTTTTTTACATCATCAAGAAGTGCCGGTAGAAAAAATCAAGATCAAGCTATCCAAAAAGAAACTGGCAAAGATGAGGTAGGCTATACACTGTTTTATCTATTGCAACGGCTTGAATTGATTAATGATAAAGCTTTGCATGGGCATTTAGAGCTCCTCTGTCGACAAATGATCGTTACCATGAGCAAGCTAATAATCCTCTGTGCTAAATTTGATCTCTCCACCGTCAGTTTTCCTACTCATTTGCTCACTAAATTTGCTTTGCGCGCACAACAACGCCATTATGACGAGGTGAGTGTGCTTGCTACAAGCTCTTTGCTGGAAATTGCTAAAGCTATTTTGGTAGAGGTTGATATCACTTATGCCGAGCTGCAAGAGCCATTTCAAGCTATTATTAATGGTTTAGCTACTATAGCACGAAAAACTTTTCAAAAAGACAAAAGCACTAATCTAACGTTGCTGATGGAGCCACTGCAACAATTAAAAGCACTTTTTGCATCACCGAAACTGGCTGAACATCGCGATACACCCAAAATTATGCAAATGATTAATAATGTTTTAGATGAATTTCACATACTAGCTGATGTACTGGCTCGTTTACCTCCTATAGTCTCTCCCTCAGAAAGTTCTTAAGCTAATAACCCACTTTACGCATAAGAAGAATGCCTTTAGTACCTATCCGCAGCCATCTATATTTAAGGATACACGAATATGATTCTTTATCAATGACAGACCAATATTATATAATCTTTAAAAAAAAACTTTCTATTGCGGAATATGATGAATTAGTTTAATTTTATTATCTAATAATAAATACAAATAAATTTAATTTAACAATGGAATATAAATGTCTGTTTATTTACCACTGGATACCATCCCAGTCGTTTTTAATTTTGCAATTGAAACTCCCAAAGAGTTTGCCTGTCTTGCCAGAGTCTCACGCAGCTGGAACACGCTCTGCCGCGATCCCCTATTTAAGGATAAAAGCCCACAACACTATGAAGTGGAGAAGCACCCTCGCCTAGCCAGAATTACCAAACAGCTCTATTTTGAGCAACTAAACGAATTTTTCATTTGGTGAGCTCATACTCGTGGAAGCAAACGCGATAGACTCGTTCTTAGTTATGTCGAAAAGATAATATTTTTTAATGCTGTCACTACAATTAGCTTTTTCTAAAAATTTTTATAAGGAATTAAAATGAATAGCTTATCAAGATTCAACTCTTTTATTGCTTTTCGACCTATTTTGCAATCTTATAGCAGCTCTTTTTTTAGGGGAGCATCAGAACATTTAAAGAAATCTATTTATCTGTCCATTAATGATCTTGCTTTCAAGAAATTATTTTGCTCCAGCAGTACACCTAAAGATGCTCTTAAAGCTTTTAAAGCTCCTGACACCGTGGATTTTAACGTAAATGGCGCATGCAATCTAAATTGCACATGGTGTTGGGGACCCGATCATAAGGCAAAAGAAGAACTTACAAATGAGCAGTGGAAAGAGATTGCGCTTAAGTTGAAGAGTTTAGGGACCAAAAAAATAACGTTCACAGGTGGTGAAACTTTGATGAAAAGTGGTCTTGAAGAAATCCTTAAATACGTCCATGATGATTTGGCAATAAGAACAACTCTCTCTACGAATGGAATTTTGCTGAGAAGAAGAGCAAAAGAAGTTTTGCCATACGTGGACGATATTGGATTGCCGCTTGATGGACACTCTAGGGAAATCAATAACATCATGAGAGTCGGAACTCCTAAGCATTTTGACAGAGTGTTAGAAGCCATAAAGACCGTACAGGATGTTTTCCCTAACATTGATGTAACTGTCCGAACAGTATGTTCAGCCAAAAATGCTGATTCGGTTCCTTTAATTGGACAGACGATGATTAAATCGGGTATTGATCCGGAGAAATTGCGTTGGAAAATATATCAAGTTGCTCCAATAGGAGTTCGGAAAGAAGCTGTATTAAATGGAGATTGGCTTATTTCCTACGAAAGATTCCAAGAGATAATGGAAAAGGTAAGGGACATGAATAAAATGTTTCCTAACATTTCTACACTACCAATAGGTAATCATGTTGGACGTTACTTTCATATTTACCCGGATGGAAAAAGCCATGTTTTTATGACTGGAAAAGATGGTTTTCCCGCCTCATTTCCTACAGGAAATATTGGAAAAAATTTTGATTCGGTCATGAACAACTTGGATTTATTGGACTTAACAAATAATAAAATCAGATAAGTTTATTTTAGACTTGCAGGATGATGACTTGTAGCTATCTTCCTGCATGTTTTTGCGTAATAGCGAACACTTTTTTAATAAATGGACGGGGAGATATCATTAATTTTTCCAAAAAAAGCCAGTTTCGAAAGAAGTCTATTGGTCGTGCTTGTGTTGTGCTATTGCAATCAATTGCGGAACTGAATCAGATGTGATGCCGAGATGTCCAAGACGATGTAAAAAAGACAATACTTGTTTTTTTGTTTCTGCAATAACTTCAACTGAAGGCTTGAGAAATTCTATGTCTTCCACAAAGATACGTAAGCCATCACTTTTATATTCAGTTCCCGTGCGTGATGCAGAAAAGGCATAACGATGAGTGGAATAAAGAAAATCCTCCGCTTCAGAAAAATGACTAAAGTCGTATTTCTGTAGAATTTGTCCAGTAATTTGAGGATTTGGCTTAACCTTATGGACAAGTGTTACAGATCCCCTTGGAAGATAATCCCAGTTGCTTTTTTCATACAGACGCAATCTCATAAATTCACGATTAAGATCATAATTACCATTTTTAGGATGATAAATTAAGTCCTTGAATTTATAAGAGCCCTTAGAAGTGAAGCCAAAATTATCAAGCTTTTTCAGAGTTTTTTCACAGTCTTGTATCCAAGCTCTTATTTCAACTGTCATAGTACGATTCTCAGTCCTATAAACTGTTTGAGCATTTCCATTTTCTCATTAGCTATATGATATATGGCCATTTCTTGAATAGCTATTTTTTTGTCTTTGATAGATACTCCTTCGATATCTCCTGTAAACGTTGCACTCGAACGCCAGCGACTCACAACTAGGTTTCCTTCGGCAATAATCTGCTCGACCTCTTCTTTCAAATCCGGTAAGAATCATGAATGTCATATAGCACATTTGAATACATTCGATTTTCAAGCAAGATACTTTTATTTAAAGCGTGGTTATTCTATTTTTGGTACTTTAGAAAGTGTTCCAAAAGGACATAGCCGTTATTTCATGAAAAAATGTATATCAGATTATTAGAAAAAAGTTTAAAGGAGTATCAATATGACCTCAGTTCCACCCACTACTTATTTAATTCCTGTGGGGGAGGCCGATGTGCCTCGCATGAGTACCATGAACTCTATTTTTGATTCATATTCCATAAAATGGACATTGACTAATGATGTTTTCCAAAAAACTCGTTCTTTACTTGATGTTGGATGCGGTAATGGAGAATTGACAATAAAATTAGCCATGCAATTAAGAGAAAAAGGAGAAGAAGTAAGAATTGTTGCAATAGATAGAAGCGATGAGCAGATAAGAATTGCACGTGCAAATTCAAAAAAATTAGGTCTTACGAATATTACTTGGATTGTGAAAGATGCATATCGATTAAAAGAATTAGAATCTGAGCATGAAAATGGGTTTGATGTTGTCCATTGTCGTTTTTTATTGAGTCATTTACGACAACCACAAGAAGTTGTTGCCCAAATGGCATCTTTGGTTGCTAAAAATGGTTTTTTAATTATAGAAGAGCTGTCGGGGCATCGCTACCAATGCTTGCCATCAGAACCATTTTGCATGAAGATTTGGAGATGGGCTGTTTCTATAGAACACTTTATTCAAGGCAGCGATTTAAGCACAGGAGGTCGCCTGCCAAAAATTATCAACAATCTAGGAATGGAAAACATTGAAGTTTCTCAGCCTGTTCCTATTGCTGCAACAAGTGAACAAAAGGCTTTATTTGCACTATCTCTAGGAGGATTGTTCAAGACTTATATGCCTCGTCTATTTCATTTCCTAATTAATCCTTGGATTAGCGCTCTACAAAACTTGGAAAAAGAGCCAAGCTATTCGGTTAAATTTGTTGATTTTATTCAAATTCGCGCAACAAAGTGAAACACAATTGTTAACAACACTTTTAAATGTTTTTTGGCTTTCATATGTATTGGATATTTCTATTAGCCAAGTTAGTGTTTGGCCAAACTATATGGAGTCGTGGCTGTTCCCTAGCCTTTAGACGAGTGAGCAGTCACAATTTAATTTATTAGACAATTAATACATAATTTTCAAAAATCACTTTTTCAAATAAACAATATTTTAAACACCGGACTGTATTTGGGGGTATTTTTGATTTTCAGCACGCAAGGCACAAAATAATTTTCCAATCTTCCATGCTCCTCCGCTAATTAAGATTGCCCCTCCCACATTGGCAAAGATATCAGCTGTCATGGACAAGTAATTCGCATTAGAACCATTTTCAATAGCATGAGGTGTACTAAATGATAAAATCACTATGCCGGCCACAAAAGAAACTAGCGCGGCCATGCCTATAATACAGGTATTGCATTTTTTCACGCATTGACAACAACGTCCGTTTAAAACTCCTTTTTGTTCTGCTAAACAATGTTCACAGGGTTTTGATACAATTTCTATTGATGTTCTAGGCCCGCCTACAGAAGCCCTACGTTCGCCTTCCATAAAATATCCTTTTAAAAATAAAAATTTATAATCGGTACTTAATGTAATTTAAACCTAATATTCAATTTTTTAGCAAATTTATAACACCTTGTGTTAAGTATTCGCCTTAATTAAAAATTAGATCTTAAAAAAGTACCTAGAAGAAGGGTAAAGGTTTGGTAGTTGAAGCCAGAAGTCTATTATTTGGTTTGAAAAGTTTAGAAAATTAAGCAAAAGATTATTAGCTAACCTTACTGGAAGCAAAAAATAGTATCCAATTCTTCGCTTAAATATCTCTCTATTTACTGCATGTGCAGCGTATATGATTTTTTCATACTGCTCTTCAAACTTAATTTTTGAATAGTTTGTACATGAAAATTTTTAGTTTAGTAGTTTGTAAATTCGATAATAAAGATAAACGAGTTGTTTGTTTTTTATTTGTTAATATATTACGATAGTTTCTTAAAAAACAAGGAGCGTTTTATGTCTTTTGCATTGATACCATCAGTTTTAATTCCTAGTATTTGCAGTTTTTTAGTTCCTTTCAAAAAAATGACAAGCAGTGAAGTAAGGGAACAGGTTCGCCAAGTTGTAGATTTCATTTTAATTAATCGTGAGTGCCAAGAAGCTACCCGCGCCAAATTTAAGGCCTATTTATTGTTTCTTAGGGAAATAGATCCTCTTGTTAGGAAATATACTCGATACGATCATTGCTACCAAAATGTACCATCTAGCAATCCTAATCCTTTTCTAATCGACGCTCTTTTTACAGGATGTACATTCGGATTAGCTCCCACGCACATGCATTTTAACCAAGAAATTGAGGGTGACATACGAAAGATCATAACTCTTACGCCTCAAAGCTTATCTAGCGGAATAGGTATAGCAATACAAGGAAAAAATATCGGCGTGACATCTTTGGGTGCAGCATGTATTAATGATAATATTCCATTTCGAATTATTAAATTTATGCTTAAACATGGCGCTGATTTGAGCAAAATCATTATCACTGAAGAAGGGGCTAAAGGTCTTGATGCATTAAAAGGTCATCCAGAGATTATTAATCGAAAAAGACTTAAGGCGATAAAATTCATATTCAAATGTTTTATAAATGAATCTAAAATTTTAGGCGGATAGCCTAAAAATTAAGCGGATTTTCGAGAAGTCAACTTTGGAGAATTTCCTAATTGACATTAGACTTCTTTGGAAACTACATTTATTTGTTAAAATTGTCTTTTAGCATCTTTAATCCCAAATTTTTCGGGCCTTGTTGCCAACATGCTCTTAAAATTTGGAATCAAATCTAAGAGTGTGTTTGAAAACCTATTTTTTAAAGATAAAATCTGGTAAAAAAAGACCTTTTTAAAATTAGGTGAGTCAATACGCAAAAGATACCCCACAGATTTGTCAGAAGATGAATGGTCAAAAATAGCAGATCTTTTTAAAACAGATCCTAAAAAGGTGGTAGACCTTCTAAACCAGAAAGGAATGAGTAGGATTTTACTCAGGAGATTAATTAAAAAATAGGTTTTCAAACACCCTCTAACTCAAAAAATATCAATTTTTCCAAAAAAAGCCAGTTTCCAAAGAAGTTTATTGTATTAACAGATTTGTTGTTCGATCGATTGAAATTGTTGGGTAACATAGTCATAGGCAAACATCTCGGCTGTGGCAATCTTAAAAAACCAACCATGTAAACGTAGAGTGCCAGAGTTGAGCCTTTTTTGTACGGCGGGGTAGGTGTGCAAATTTTCCAAAGCAAAGAGGATGTTTTCTTCAGCGGCTGCTGTGATGCGCGCTTCTTGATCAATTAAATGGGTGTAATTGCGCTCAATAATATTACGTACCGGTGCTGCTATTTCTAGCCATTGTTGTAAATGTGGCATTGCATGTGTTGATGGTAATCCATATAAAAGAGTGCTCATGGCTCCACAAAGAGAATGGCCACAAACCACTATGTCACTTACCCCTAGCGTCTCTGTGGCAAATTCAATAGCGGCGGCAGTAGAATTAACACTTCCTGAGGCGTCAGCAGGGGGAACGATATTGCCAACATTCTTAACGACAAATAAATCGCCAGGTTGACTGTGGGTAATTAATTCGGCTAATACGCGCGAATCGCAACAGGTAATAAAAAGGGTGTGTGGATTTTGACCATCATTTGAAAGGCGACAAAATAATTCGCTATAATTACCTAATTCATTTTTTCTGAATTTATGAATACCTTCGATTAATTTTTGCATGTATACCGAAATATTTTGCGAATTTATATCAGATTAACTATAAGCCATAATAAGTGCTTTAGCGCTATTGGCAATTTCTGGCTCCAGGTGATTTTTTAGCAGCTGTGCCACCTTTAGACCTTCGCTAGTTTTGCCCATCGTAAAAAAAGTTTTAGCTAAATTTAACATGGTAGCTGGGTGATTAGGCTGTACTTTTAAAGCCTTATCAAAATAAAATAAGGCGCGTGCTGGGTGATCAAGTTGCATATGTAGCGCACCCAGTGTTTGCAAATCATAGGCACTATTGGGGTTTAAAACGATGAGTGCCTCAAAAAAATCAAGGGCAATATCGTATTTGCCTTGTTTAATGTAAGAGTAGCCAGCATAACGCAATTCGGCAAGATGTTCTTCACTCCATCCTAATTTTTCTAACCAATTAATCTTGCTCATTTGTTATCCATATCTAATTTGTCCTGAATTTTATTCCAATACTATTTAGCCAGGTAAAAATTGCCCAATACGGCCGATGATAAAATTTAACCACCGATTGATTTTTTTCATTTGGGCAAAGCAGGTTTTAATTTTTTGCTTTTCGTTGGCTTCTTCTTCAGTTGCGCACTCCTCCTCGTCAAATTTCTGTTCGCTTTCCTCTTCTTCTTTCTCTGTAGATCCCAGTGATGGTCCTATACGAAAAAAACCAAAGGTTGAGCGACGTTGCAAAGAAAAATTCTCCGGAGGCAAAAAAAGGGACCATGGGCGTTGAATGTAAGCTGATCCCAGTAAGCGATCAAGTTGACTTTCAGTTGGATTTAAGGTTAAAACTTTAATCTGATCCGGTATTGCATGTGCCGAATTTAATTGAAATTCCTTATTAATCTGCTCACTCTGTTGAGTGCGACGAGCATAATCAGAATAAACGCTATAGTCTAATTGATCAATTGTTGCCATATGTTTACCATGTAAATAATATCTATCCTCTATTATTGTAACATGTGCCTTTTTTAATGTTCAAAAAAAATGTGATTCCGTTAAGATAACATACTTATTTCAAATCGACAATTAGTTAGATTTTTAGATTAGATTTTTTTTAAATATTTTTAGACAAATGCTGTGTGGTAAATAATTTTATGTCTCATCAAGCAGTTTTAATAAATCAAATTGTGCAAGCTTTTGATCATATCGATTTGCACTATATGATTGATGGGACGGCCGGTGCCGGCGGACATGCACAAGCTTTATTAGAAAAGCATCCTGAAATTCGCGGATATCTTGCTATCGATCAAGATCCAGTGGCAATTGCATTATTGAAAGAAAAACTGCGCCCTTGGGAAGATAAAGTCATTATTCAAAAAGGCAATTTTGCCTTGTTTGAAGAGTATCTTAAGACTTATGCTTGGCCTGCCCCTAATGGCATTTTATTAGATTTAGGGGTCTCATCGATGCAGCTAGATCAAGCTGAGCGTGGCTTTAGTTTTATGCGAGAAGGGCCACTTGATATGCGCATGGATCCTGAAATAGCACTAAGTGCTGCTGATATTGTTAATACTTGGTCGGAACAGGAATTAGCTCGTATATTTCGCGATTATGGTGAAGAAAAAAGATGGCGTGCCGCTGCTAAAGCGATTGTCAACGCGCGCGTAAAACAACCATTCACTACCACTACTGAATTGGTGGATGTATTGCTGCCTGTACTTAAAGTATATGGTAAACAGCGCATTCACCCCTTGACTTTAGTTTTTCAAGCGCTACGCATTTGCGTCAATCGCGAACTACAAATTTTAGAATCTGTTTTACCTAAAGCCATTCATAGATTAGAGAAGGGCGGTTCTCTTGCAGTAATCAGCTTTCATAGTCTAGAAGATCGTTTAGTGAAATGTGTTTTTCGCGATGGGGCTAGTGATAAGTTAAATACAACGGGCTTGGCAGGCCTTTTTCAAGATAAAGAACCCACTGTGGAGATACTCACAAAAAAACCAATAATGGCATCAGAAGAAGAATGTGTCGACAATCCACGTAGTCGTAGTGCAAAGTTACGCATAGCTAGAAAATTATGACATTATTTATTCGCTTACTTTTCTGTTTAGCCATTGCCGGAATATTGTTATATAAAATGATTGATAATATTAATGAACTAACTGAACTAAGACTAGCTATTCCCATGTTATCCAAAGAATTGCTTGAAATTCGCGAGCATAATTTAGAACTACAATATGCGATTGCCCATTTTGAAAGCGCCGATAATTTAATGAAAATTGCCAATCGGCCCGAATTTGGCCATTTGCGCTTTCCTTCTGTTGATGAAATTATTGTTCTACCTGAACACGATCCAAAAACAGATAATACTATTGTCAATTATCAACAAAATTTGACACTCAATTTGAGTTGTTGAAAATATGATAAATATACATCTCATACAACCTAAAAATCGTTTTCGTTTACTGTTAATAGCTTTGCCGATTTTTTTTTTATTTTCTTTTTTGATTGTACAATTTTATCGCTTGCAAATCCTGGAAGGACATAAATGGGCTAATAAAGCTGAGAAACAACATTTTTTTGTCATTAAAGAGTCGTTTCTGCGCGGTACATTCTATTCTAACCCATTTATTAAACAGCATCATCCGCCCATACTGCAAAAGTTTGCTATTGATCTGCCAAAATTTCATCTTTATGCGGATCCAAAAGCCATTTCAGAAGAACTTAAAGCAGATGTAGCTAAGCATATCGCCTTAATTTTAAAATTAAATGCACTTGATAAACAAGACCTTATAGCGCAACTGCAAAAAGTGAGTCGTAGTCGTAAGCTGCTAATGTGGCTTGATAAGGAAAATTACGATCAAATTAATAATTGGTGGCACACTTATGCTAATACACATCGATTAGCAAAAAATGCTCTTTTTTTTGTAAAAGATTATCAACGCTCTTACCCATTTGGATCTCTATTAGGGCAAGTTTTGCATACCATTCGTATCAATAAGGAAGAAAATACAGCTCGTGCCTTACCCACCGGTGGTTTAGAATTATATTTCAATCAATACTTGCAGGGGCAACAAGGCAAAAGACGTTTAATGCGATCACCACGACACGCCCTTGAAACCGGAGAGATTCTAATTTACCCACAAGATGGCAACGATATTTATCTGACCATTAATCCTTATTTACAGGCTATTGCCGAAAAGGAAATTGCGCAAGGAGTAATCAGAAGTAAAGCTAAGGGTGGGTGGGCGGCCATGATGGATCCCCATACTGGTCATATATTGGCATTAGCTCAGTATCCATTCTTTGATCCACTAGACTATCAACGCTATTTTAATAATCCTGAACTGATCGAGCATAGTAAAGTAAAATCTGTCACTGATGCTAATGAACCCGGCTCCATTTTTAAAGTCTTTACGGTGGCTGCTGCCTTAAAGGCGAACCAAGAATTGCAAAATAGGAATGAGAAAGAACTTTTTTCCATTATGGAAAAAATTGCTACTTACAATGGCCATTTTTCAGGCCGTTCAAAACCTATCACCGATACTAGTTTACATCATTATCTGAATATGGATATGGGAATGCAAAAATCTTCCAATATCTATATGGCTCGCTTAGCTGAGCGTATTGTAGGGCGCATGGGTAATGCCTGGTACCGACAAGTATTGGCTTCGTTTGGTTTTGGGCAAAAAACAGGTATCGAACTTCCCGCTGAAAGTGCTGGTGTATTACCAATGCCTGGTAAATTGCATCCTAATGGTGCTCTAGAATGGTCTGAGCCGACTCCATTTTCATTAGCGATTGGGCATAACATCCAAGCTAATACGATCCAATTGTTACGCGCTTACGCCATATTAGCAAATGGCGGCATGTTGGTACAGCCGACACTTATTCGTTGCATTACAAAAAAAGATCGCGCAGGTTCTGAACAAATTATTATCGATCATACTACCAAAGAGCATTTACAAAGTTTTCCACGTGTTTTGGATGCTAATATTGTAACACGAATCGTTGAAGCTATGCGTTTTGTTACTAAGCCTGGTGGAACGGCAATCAAAGCCGATAT
>Ga0206860_10174_pt1 | contig 14202 bp, 10 predicted proteins | sample Alteio_BWOrgCont_44_FD_152624 | JGI IMG/M metagenome (GOLD analysis project Ga0206860, IMG submission 152624) | Enriched cells from forest soil in Barre Woods Harvard Forest LTER site, Petersham, Massachusetts, United States -... | ecosystem: Environmental > Terrestrial > Soil > Temperate forest >...
ACAGGCTTTATCACATTCCGCGGGAAGCCTCGCTGGGCGGCGCGGAAACGATGTACCCGGCATTCCGCGACAAGATCAAAGACAAGTTTGTGATTCCGGAGAAATGCAAGATTAACTGCGGCGTGGCCGGGCGGAATTAGCTTCGCCCGTACACATGTCCCCGCAAGAGTGCGGGGATGGCGGACCGGGAGTCCGCGCCACTCAGTGGGTCAGATCGTAGATGAAGTAATTCATCGCGATCCGATAGGCCAGCGAGGCCCATTTCTCCGGGTACCGCGGATCGTCCGACCACTCCCACGCGTCGCCGAGGTCCATGTTGTGACAGATCGCGACCATCACGCGTCCCTTATCGTCGTAGATCGCGCGCCAGTGCGGAGTCTTTCCCGTTTCGCCAGCCTCGTACGTCCGGCGGCTGCGATACCACTGCCAGCCAGCCACCTGGAATCGTTCGTCCAGATCGTAAATCGTGTGGAAGATCGGGTTGGAGCTTTCCAGTTCCACAATAGGTCGGTCCGGGAAGACCTTGGTCATGCTGGCCAGAAACACCTGCCATTCGCTGTACACGTTATGGTAAGGCTGATCGCCGTGGAAATCGTCCACCATCAGAAATCCGCCGCGCAGCAGAAATTCGCGTAACTGCGCCACCTGATTGGCCGGCAGATCCCAATGCCCGACCTCGACCGCATACATCATCGGCCAGTTGTACACATCGTCGGTGCCATCGAGTTCGACAATCTGTTCGACCGAGCGCGTCTCGATGCGCGTCAGCCGGCGCACTCCCTCGAGCAGATGACGGTCCGAGCGTGGATAATCGATCGTCCAATTGAGGTCCAGTCCGAATCGCGCACCCGCATAGACGCTGGGGTATTTAAGCCGTGCGCGAGTCCATTCAGTTTTCTGGCTCCAGTCCGTTGGAAGTGGAAAATCCTCGTATTCCTCGGCCTGGTATTGCTTGAAGGGGCGCTGCGCGTGTAACACTCCGAGGACGCTCAGCAGGGCGGCGGCCAGCAACAATGCCGAACGGTATGGCATGCCCGGATGGAAACAGATTATCACGAGTCAAATAAACGCTGCCCGGCCCTCAGTCCGAAAGGATTCTCAGTGTCTCGTCGAAACGGGCCTGCCGCATGTTTTGCGAGAGTCGTTCCCAATGAACCCTGCCGTAGAGGGTTTTCGCCAGGTTGTCCGCCAGACTGACTTCGCGCGCCCAGAAGCGCCGCTGCAAGTCATCGTATGCGGGCACGGGCTCACTCCGATCGATCGACTTACCCGACGATCCCTGCGTCAGGAAAACCATGGCGTAGAACATGTGTGCAAGTTGTCTCATCAAATAGAATCGGGCTCGATGGTACTCATCCGGCGGTTCGCCGAAGTACTCCTGAAGATAGATCCTTTCCTCTGAGTCATTGGAAACGATCATGTTCGCAACCACCGCCAGGTCGGCATACCGATCGTTCTGGAAAGCAGCTTCCCAGTCCACCAGCCACAGACGGGACCCGTCGAAGAGCATATTGTCCGGCTTGAACAGGTCGTTATGACTCGGCGCCGGATCCAAATCGAGACGTGAGTACACCGAGGCCACTTGCTGGCAGCGAGCGAGAAGTTCCTCGGTCTCGTTTTCCGGCAGAATGCCCGACGACCGGAAACCCTGGAGAAATCCGTCCAGGGCAGGTCCTTTGCTGAGCAGGAACGTGCATGTGGTGTTGAAGGGGGATGCGGGAAACGGCGGCAGCGCGTGCAGGGTCCGCAGCGCGGCGGGAATCCGCACCAGCGCTTCCGTCGCGGGTAAGGGTACAGCCGCTGCAAAATCCGTGATGGAGATCCGATCCTCGCTGCTGGCATACCGGACACGAGGCGCCAACCCTGCATCTGCCGCCGCCCGCATGCAGGTGAAGTGACGTGCCATATCGCCGGCTCGCGTGTTGATCCGCAGCAGGTAAGCAGATCCTCGCACGACGATGCGAAAGGCGCGGTTCGAGCCGGGCCGTTCGGTGAGGTCGCGGATGTCTTCGAACCCGGTTACACTGAAAGTCTCGTTCAGGCCGAGAGCCACGGCAGCGATCTTTTCCCGCGGGATCATAAGCTCTTCCGGTATTGGATTGCGTGGCAAGTTATAGCGATGTTACTCGAGGTCAGGGCCGCGGGCCAAATCGGGTAAATTGATAGACGAGGTGCCGGCGATGAAAGCTAAAAGAATGCTGACGATTCCGACCGTTGCGGGAGTGGTCGCCTTCGTTGGTGGTCTGGCCTTTTCCGCGCAGGACAAGTACACAGCGAAAGTGCCGAATGGGCTCTCATTCTCTGAGTTCAGAGGATACGAGGCGTGGCAGATTGTCTCCATAAGTCAGAACGGAGATCATATTGCTGCAATCCTCGCTAATCCTGCGATGATCAAGCTACGTGGCCGGCGCTCCCGGCAACGGCAAGCCTTTTCCGGACGGATCAAAGATGGCGAAGATCCATTGGAACCCGAAAAAGATGGAGACGTTTCCGGCGGCGACGGTGCCAGGCACTCAGCATGACGTCGACTTCATGGTGAAAGACAGCAAGAGGTTCGCCGACAGCGGCGGGTGGGGATACGCCGTGTTCGATTACAACGCCGCATCCGATGAGTTCACGCCCGGCACCATGGCTGACAAGCCGCCCCAGGGAAACAACGCCACGTGCGGGTTCGCTTGCCACACGACGGTGAAGACAAGGGATTACGTTTTCACGGATTACGGGCATAGATGATTCGCGCCTCGCGAAACAGTCGCAAAGCGGGTTCGGGACGAACCGACCGCCGGGGATTCAGCGAGTGCATGCAATATAAGCGTCAAACCGGACCGTTCGCTCGATGTACCCCGTGAACTGAGACTGCCGTAGGACTAATACATGCGCCCGGCGTCAAAGTGGCGGCAAATTTCAGGCAAAACGTTTGCCTGCGGGATTCGCTTTCGATAGACTCCAACCCTGTTTGTACGCTTCGGGTCAGAGAACAGGCACCAATAAATTCAAGCTCAATGGGGTGGAATTTGAGAACACTGATTTCTACGGTTGGTATTTTGCTTTTCGTTACAGCCGCATCGGCACAGACGGATCGCGGCACCATTACAGGCACGGTTTTGGATCCGACCGGTGCCGTAGTGGCTGGCGCCTCCATTGAGGCGACCAATGGCGCCACCAACCAAACATACAAGGCAGGCACTACAGGTACGGGAAACTACACCCTCTCCAATCTGCCCGCGGGCAGTTATGAGTTCTCGGTGAGCGCCTCGGGATTCAAGAAGTATGCGCGGCCAGGCGTCACCGTCCAGGTGGCCGAAACCACGCGCATTGACGCGACTCTCGAAATCGGAGCCACCACGGACACCGTCACCGTGAACGCGGAAGCTCCGCTGCTGAAAACCGAAAGCGGCGAACTAAGCCATCAGATCGACTACAAAGAAGCAAGTGACCTCCCTTTGTTCAGCCTGAACGGGAGCGGCAACGAGGGCATTGGAAACATTCGGGATCCGCTCTCAGTTCTGAGCACCCTGCCGGGCGCGGATTTCTCTTCCGATTACGAGATTCGCATCAACGGTTTGCCGTCAGGCACGCAGGCCATTCGCGTGGAGGGACAGGACTCCACCAACGGCGTTCAGCAAGCGAACAGCCAGGCGGTCCAGCAAAGTGTGGATGCCATTCAGGAAGTATCGATCCAGACCAGCAATTTTGCGGCTGAGTATGGGCAGGTCGGCGGCGGATACATCAACTACACCATGAAGTCGGGCACTAATCAGTACCACGGCTCCGGATACGATTATTTTCAAAACACGGCTCTGAACTCGGGCGTGCCTTTCACGGTCGATGCGGCCGGCACCGGGCACGTCAAGAATCCACTGAACCGGAACGACTACGGGTTCACGCTGGGCGGCCCGGTCAGAATTCCCAAACTCTACAACGGCAAAGACAAGACATTTTTCTTCTTTAACTTCGAGCAGTTCCGCCAGAGCTTGACCACGGACAACACGATTGCGACCGCGCCCCTCGCTCAATGGACGGCGGGGAGTTCGGGTGGGGACGCAAACTTCAGCAATATCCTGGGCAAACCCTTCGGGCCTGTGGGCCTGGGGATCAACGCGCTCTCTCCAACGGGCGGCGTCGACCTGACAGGCCAAATATTCGACCCAACCACCTCCCACTATGTGAACGGTGGGGCGCTTGGTTCCGGCTACGTCGAAACACCATTCCCGAACAACACGATTCCGTTCAGCCGGATGGATCCGTCGGCGCTCGCATATCAGAAGTATTTCATCACGCCCACTACAGGCGGACTACAGAACAACACGCTTCTGCCTCCCTGGTCCAACTACCGGCACACCACGATTCCCTCGTTCAAGATCGATCAGAACGTCAGCTCGAAAGTCAAAATATCCGGTTACTACTCCGCAACGTGGACCTATTCGCCCAATGCCAATGGATATACGAACCTCGAGGAGCCGGCCACGCCTCAGGTCCAACACGCGCAAACCGTCCGCGCCAATTACGACCAAACCATCACGCCCACCCTGTTGCTCCATCTGGGCGCCGGTCTTCTCTACTTCGACTCGCCACAGTATCCGCCGTCCGTTAACGCGGGCCAGCTCCTGGGTTGGGCGGCGAACCAACAGTACCCGGCGAATAACTTTATGCCCAACCTGGGCGGCTTGAGCAGCATCTTCGACGGCGGCCTTGCGGTGGGCGGGCTCTTCGGTGGGCCCGGCGTCGGATTCGCCAACGATCAGGATGAGAAGGAGTACAAGACAACGGCTAACGCCAACATGACCTGGGTTCATGGGAACCACACGTTCAAGTGGGGCGGAGAGCTGGTGGTCGACGGCTTCCCCACGCAGAGTTCCAGCCGCGCCAACGCTCTCTATGGCTTCAGCGCCAACGAAACAGCAAATCCCTGGGAGTTTACCAGCACAGCGCCCTACCTCGGCGCCAGCAACGTGGCCGTCTTTGGCTCCGGATTCCCTTATGCCAGCTTCCTGTTGGGATCGGTGGACTCCCTCAACGCGTCCGCGATTACAGATACCCGGCTGGGCAGACATGAGGTCGGGTTCTTCATACAGGACAACTGGAAGGTTACGCGTAAACTGACCCTGGAGTACGGTCTGCGCTGGGACTATTCCACACTGCTGGAGGAGGAGCACGGGCGCATGCAGAGCGCCTGCTTCGAGTGTCCGAATCCGAACCTGGTTCCGGCGGATTCGACCACCCCGCTGAACGGCCTTGTGGTCTATCAGAAGCAGTACAATCAGAACTATCCATTCGCGCTTGGTCCTCGCGTGGGAATGGCTTACCAGCTCGATTCCAAGACGGTGTTCCGCGCGGGCGGAGGTATCTCTTACGCAAACTCCGGCTACAATGCCGGCTTGTCGGGTACCGATGCCGACTTCTATGGCACCCTGGCCCCGGAGGGAACCGGCCAGACGATCGGTGGACAACCGGGCGTACCTAACGGGGGGCCGGGCGCGATCTACTTCAGGGATGGAAATCCGTTTGCTCCTGGCAACATATATGGCAATGGACCACTCACGTCCCCGCTGAGCGGCGCCGGCTTTCCAACGCAGACTTCCAGTTCGGGTTGCGGCGCCGCCCCCGCCTTCGCGACCCCGTGCAAACCAATCGATTCGCCGTTCATTACGATCGACAGGAACACCGGAAGGTTACCGCGCATTTTCCAATGGAGCGTCGGGCTACAGCGTGAAATCATCCCCAACCTGCTGGTGGAAGCTGCCTACGTAGGCAACCGCGGCGCATGGTTCACATCGCCGATCCTGGCCCCCCAGGACGAGAACGGGCTGACCCCGGCTGGGCTTCTTGCCAACCGCTCGTACGGGAACACCACGGGACTCAACGTGAACATCCCGTCTCAGCTGGCTTTGCTCACCTCGCCGATCAGCAGCCCCGCTGTGATCGCGGCCTACCCCTTGCTGGCGAATCCGAATAATGTGTATCCCGGTTTCCCGTCGTATGAGCCTCTGAACCAGGCTTTGCGGCCCGTTCCGCAGTGGGTTGGCGTTCCGCCGTTCCTCGGACCGCCGAATGGCGACACCTGGTACGATTCGCTCCAGGTGAAGCTGACCAAGCGTTATTCTCGCGGATTGACCGTGGCAGCGTCCTACACCTGGCAGAAGGAAGAAGTCCTGGGCATCAACTCCGCCTCGCCGTACTTTACCGCCGGCTCGGGCGGGGGGGCGCCCGGCGCTCCCGGCCCGGTGGTGGTTAACGACGTGAATAACCGTATGCAGAACAAGCAGCTTTCCAGTCTCGACTATCCGGAGGTGTTGACGGTCACGTTCAACTACACAACGCCCAGGAATAAGTTCGGCGGCGATGGTGCCGGCGGAAAGACGCTGCAGTGGCTGTCACGCGACTGGACGATCGGCGGCGTGCTGCGCTACCAGAGCGGCGAGTTGCTGGAATCGCCCAGCGCCAATAACAACTTTCTGTATCAGCTGGGTGTCGGTTCGCAGGATAACCCGGCGCTATTCAGCTCGCCCCAGGGCATCGAAAATTACGTTCCGGGCCAGTCTTTCTTCGCCCCGGGGTTCAATCCGAACTCGCACTTCGACCCGACCAAAACGTTGGTGCTTAATCCTAATGCGTGGACGGAGCCGGGCCCGGCCCAGTTCGGAGTCTCGGCCCCTTACTACAACGCCAACCGCTGGCAGCGGCAGCCGGGTGAAAATCTCAGCATAATGCGGACCTTCCGGGTCAAGGAGAAGTACCAGATCCAGATCCGGGCGGAGTTCCAGAATCCGTTTAATCGCGTGTTCTACCCCTTACCGTCGACCGGAAATGGCACCGGCACTGCAACCGCGGCGGGCTACAACAACCCCTTCCCGATTCTGGGTTCCAGCAGTGGAGCATTATCGGCAGGATACGGGTATGTCCCCGCCTTCAACGGCGGAACAGTGCCGTTTAATATAGTTCCGCGAACGGGACAGATCGTCGCGCGGTTCACGTTCTAAAGAAAGACTCAACTAACCCAGAGGCCTCGTCGAGCAATCGGCGAGGCCTTTTTGATTTAGTGGCACGGCTGGCCGGTGCCTTCTCGCAGATTGACAATCCGATCCACAGCCGTCTGCTGCCACGCCTCGCATGCGCCCCCCAGCCAATGGACCTGAATGCGGTCGATATCCGGCGCCTTGGCCAGCCCAAAGTGAATTCTGGGATCGTTGGCTGCGAGATAACTGCCGTCGCCTCGCGCCCAGCGCTTCACGGATGTGCCATTCTTCCGCACCAACTCCACCACGCTGCCGTACCCGGAGCGGTTGGTGTGAACCCCCTCCAGATGAACAAGTATCCAATGACCACGGTCAGGCGCCGTGTTCAACAACAACCGCGCGGGACCGTTGTTATTGGTGACCAGAATATCGATTCCACCATCGTTGTTTACGTCGCCGAACGCCGCCGCGCGGCTCACCTCGGAGGTCGCCAGCGCCGGGCCCGCCGAAGACGTAATATCTTCGAACCCTTTGCCTTTCCCCATATTCCGCAACAATAACTTGCGCTCTCTGTAAGGAAATGGGTCGCCCTTGGGATTCGAGCTCAGATCCCCGGCCATGGCCCTGACTCCGCCATTCGCGCTGAACATGTCCAATAAACCCCGATTTTCCATATCGAACAGACCGACGCCGAAGCCGGTATACGGCAGTGAAATGTGGGACAATCCGCTTTGCTCGGTGGCGTCGACAAAATCTCCGTTCGGCTCCCGCTGGAACAAGGTGAACGACTCGTTGGGCAGATTGGTGACGATCACGGCTTCACCGCCATCGCCGTAGATATCTCCGTCCGCGATGCCCATGCCGGCGCGCGCCTTGCCGTCGGAGGCGTAGGCGAGTCCGTGCGTGAGGCCCTCCTCGTGGAATACGCGATCACTTGTTTGTTTGGCGCGCACAACGGACCCTGCGGCCTGTGCGCTCCTGGACGCCGTTCGCGGCTCGGAGATCCATAAATGGTTGGCTGCGCCATCGTTGGCCACCATGAAACCAGGATAGCCATCGGAACCGAAGTCTCCCGTCAGAATGCCAAGTCCAGGTCCTTTTTTGGCGTTCAGGCCCACCTCCGCCGTCACGTCTTTGAAGCGGCCATTTCCCAGATTGCGATACAGCTGCGTGACAGATCCTTCGAAGGGCTGCGGTCCGCAGTAATCTTTGGAGCCCTGCGGCGAATAACAAGGGCGAGGATAAAACTGCACGTAGTGAACCACCGCCAGATCGAGCAGGCCGTCCCGATCGTAGTCGATAAACGCGGCACTGGTAGACCAGCCGGCTGACGCTACTCCGGCGGTGGCTGTGACGTCCGTAAAGGTCCCGTTTCCATTGTTGTGGTAGAGGATGTTGTGATCGTAATTGGTCACATAGAGATCGGTGTGGCCGTCGTTGTCATAGTCACCGGCCGCGACGCCCATGCCCTGGCCCGCGTGTCCCAGGCCAGCCGATTCGGTAACGTCGGTGAAGCTTAACTTGCCACTCGGGTTGAGGTTATTGCGGAACAAGCGGTTGCCGGGTTTCCAGCCCACCGGCACCGGGACCGGCGCCTTGCCTAGCGGGCCTGTGGGATAGCCCTGCACCAGAAAAATGTCCGTGTCGCCGTCATTGTCATAGTCGATCAGCGCAGCGCCCGAGCCCACCATCTCCGGCAGCAGGTATTCACCCGTGGCGCCGGAATACTGCCAGAAGTCGATCCCGCTCTGTTTGGCAACATCCTCAAAGAGAGGAGCGCCGCGTGGCGGGGTGGACTTGCACGAGAGGCACAGGCCAAGCAGCGGAAGCAGTACAGATGCCGATTTCACCTGCAACAGAATGTCATGGGAGTGATATTGTGTCAAACTGAGCGCCAGACCCCAGGGGTTCCGTGGACGCGTGTCCGGGCTGCTCCCACATAACTAAAGGTCCGGGTTTTGTAATAAACTGGCTGGCACAGCACGCTATGTATTTCAGGAAGATGTTGCACCGCACGGTCTTTTCAGGCGCGGTGATTGTCCTCGGGCTGATCGTTTTTTCGCAGGTCGCACGAACGTTTGATGACGCGAACGCGGTTCCAGTGCGCCTGATCGTCCTGAATTCATCCGGAGATGCGCAAGCTGTTCTCGACCGGTTGAAGGCGGGCGACGACTTCGCGGTTCTCGCGCGCGAAAAATCCGCGGATCCCACCTCAGCCGACGGGGGCTTCCTGGGAAAGATCGATCCCAATTCGCTGCGTCCAGAATTGAGAGATGGGCTGCGCGGAGTTCAGCCGGGGCAGCTTTCGAAGATCGTCAAAATACCATCGGGTTACGCCGTTCTGCAAGTGATGACGGAAACAGAGGCTGCGGATCTTGGGAGCACCGACCGCGCCCTCCAGGCCGCCATCGGAGCCGAAGGGAGCGTAAGGATTGCCCCCCTTGTGGGTGGCCAGGACGAAGCATTGTCGCTTTTGGTCCATCGCACCGTTCCGGAGAGTTGGGGCCAGGATCTGCATACCGTCTGTGAAGACTACCGTCAGGCGCCGTCGATACTCATGAAGCAACTGGACGCGCTGGCGGACCCGGCGAACAAACAGAGCCCGCTGATCGATAAGTCCACGAAGCGGCTCGACGTGATGAATTTCTACGTGAGCAGGGGGCAGATCCACGCATACCAGGGCGAAATGGCGAAAGCCGTCGAACAGTGGGAAATCGCGTACCGTATAGCCTCGGCGGATGTTCCGAACGCAGTGCCGCTGATGGAGGAAGTGCTCGGGGTTGGTTACCTGCACAAATCGGAGATGGACAACGACATCTATCGCAATCCCGGCGACCGGTGCATCTTCCCGATGCGTCCGGATCTCCACTATGCGCAAACCGCCAGTGCGACGAAGGCCCTTCAGTATTTCACGAGATATCTCGAACGAAAACCCGACGACCTCGAAGTGAAATGGCTGCTGAATCTTACATACATGTATATGGGGAACCACCCCTCCGGCGTTCCGCCAAAATATCTGCTTCCTTTGTCGTCGTTTGGGTCGTCTGCGGCGTCCCCTTCGACCGAGAGCGTGGGACGCTTCTCCGACGTAGCTCAAAAAGCCGGTCTGAATCTCTTCGCCATGGCTGCGGGTGTAATCGTCGACGATTTCGAGAATAACGGCCTGTTGGACGTCGTCACATCGAACTGGAACCTTTGCGAGCCGATGCACTATTTCCATAACAACGGAAACGGGACTTTTACGGACCGGGCAGACAAGGCCGGCCTCACCGACCAGACGGGCGGCCTGAACATCATCCAGACCGACTACAACAACGATGGATGCACGGACATTCTGGTTTTGCGGGGATCATGGTATCCACCGAACCTGGCGCATCGCAAATCGCTGCTTCGCAATAATTGCAACGGGACCTTCACGGATGTCACGAAAGAGAGCGGTCTGGCGAAACCGGCGACCAACACTCAGGCGGGAGTTTGGGCCGATATCGACAATGACGGTTTTCTCGACCTTTTCGTGGGTAACGAGACCGGGCCCAGCCAGCTCTTCCTCAACAAAGGCGACGGAACGTTCGAAGACATCTCTCATTCCGCCGGTATCGACCGAACCGCCTTTACGAAGGGCGTCGTGGCAGCCGATTTTGACAACGATGGCTACGTGGATTTCTACGTATCGAATCAGAACGGCGCCAACTATCTGTATCACAATAACCATAACCTGACGTTTACGAACATTGCGAAACAGGCTGGCGTGCCGGGGGTGGGAAGAGGTTTCGCCGCGTGGTCCTTCGATTACGATAACGATGGCTGGCCCGACTTATTTGTCGCAAATTTCAGCTTGTCGATCGAGGAGACCCTGCAAACTTACCTCGGGCTTCCTCACAAAGCCGGGACCCTGAAGTTATACCGGAACCTTGGAAACGGAGCTTTCCGGGACGTGACCAAAGAAACCGGGCTGGACAAGGTCTTCATGCCCATGGGGGCGAACTTCGGCGACGTCAACAACGACGGTTACCCGGATATCTATCTCGGCACGGGAAGTCCTTCCTATGCGTCGCTGCTCCCCAACGTCCTGCTCCTCAACAAGGAAGGAAAATCCTTTGTGGACGTCACGGCTTCATCCGGCACGGGCGAATTGCACAAAGGGCACGGTGTCGCCTTCGCCGACATCGATAACGATGGAGATGAAGACATCATCACTTCGATCGGAGGCGCGCAGCCTGGGGACAGCCACGCTTTCCGGCTGTTCGAAAACCCCGGCAACGGTAACGACTGGATCAGTTTGAAGCTGGTGGGAGTGAAAGCGAACAGGGCCGCGATCGGAGCGCGGATCAAAGTGACTGTGAAAGATCAGGCCGGTATGGAACGCTCCATCTATCGCACCGTCGGCAGTGGAGGGTCCTTCGGCGCATCGCCGCTGCAACAGCATATCGGGTTGGGGAAGTCGGCGCGGATTGCGCGCATCGAAGTCTCATGGCCCGGCGGAAACAGGACGCCGCAGACGTTTACCAATGTGGGCAAGAACCAGTTTCTGGAGATCAAAGAGTTCGCCACGGAATACACGAAGCTGGAGCGCCCACCGGTCCATCTGGGAGGCGCGAAGCGAGTCCCATGAACAAAATGTTGTTACTCGCGTGCTTACCAGCCCTGGCTACCGCGGCGGAACGCTACTCCGTGACGGGCCTGATACTGAGTATCGACCAGCCTCATCGGCGTCTTGTGGCCTCCTGTTCGGAAATCCCCGGCTATATGAAAGCGATGGTGATGCCGATCCCTGTGCGTGAGCCGAAAGCTCTCGAGGGCCTGAAACCGAGCATGTTTGTGGACTTCACGCTGGTCGTCGAGAAAGAACGTTCCTGGGCCGAGAACGTTCGCGTCCACGAATACGAGAATCTCGCGCAGGAACCGATGCTGGTGCGCCGGTTGCAAATGCTTGCTCGCCTCGACAAGTCGAATCCGCCCCCGGCACTGCTTGCCGTCGGCGAGACGGTTTCGGATTTTACGCTCACGGATCAAACGGGGCACCGCGTCGGTCTCTCCCGCTTTAGGGGCAAAGTAGTGGGAGTCACGTTCATCTACACGAGTTGTCCTCTGCCGGACTACTGTTTCCGGTTGTCAAACAATTTCGGACGCCTCCAGAAACGCTTCGCCGGACAGATGGGACGCGATCTGGTACTGCTGAGCATCACTTTCGATCCGGAGCACGATCAGCCGGAAGTGTTGGCGAAGTACGCGAGCACCTGGAAGGCGGACCCCAATTCATGGCGCTTTCTCACAGGGACGCCCGCGGAGGTGAAGGCGGTGTGCCGTCTGTTTGGCCTGAACTTCTGGCCCGACGAGGGGACTCTCGCGCATTCCCTGCACACGCTCGTTATTAACCGCCAGGGCAAACTGGCGGCCAACTTCGAGGGCAATCAGTTCAGTGCCGAACAGTTGGGTGATTTTGTAGAGACAACGCTGAACGATGCGAGGTAGACGGCTCTGTAGAATCAATGCAAATAGCCGTGGACGCCTCTTTCGACAGGATTTGCCGGCATATCGTTGAAGTGGCACCCAGCCTGCACAGCGCCGGCACGTTCTCCGCGCGAACATTCGAAGCCATCGCGAATTCCGTCGACAAACTACAGATCCACAACTCGGTTGAGACCGGGTCCGGTGCCAGCACACTGCTGTTCTCTCATAGAAGCGAGCACCACACCGTTTTTGCCCTGGATGACGGAAGCGGCAGCGTTAGTAATGTGCGCCGGTCGCCGCTGCTGCGCCAGAATGCGGTTACTTTCGTGGAGGGCCCTACGCAGGTCACGCTGCCACGGCACAGCTTCACGGAGAAACTACAGCTGGCCCTTATCGACGGCCCTCACGGCTACCCTTTTCCGGATCTCGAGTACTACTATCTTTATCCTCAACTGGACACCGGGGCGTTGCTGATTATCGACGACATTCACATTCCCACTGTCCACAATCTCTTTCAGTTTTTACGACGGGACGCGATGTTCCAGCTGAAGGGTGTCGTGGAAACAACGGCGTTCTTCATGCGCACGAGCGCGCCGACATTCGATCCGTTCGGAGATGGCTGGGTGCGGCAACAGTACAATGCCCGACCGCTCTTGCGGTATACGTGGCGGGGAGAGATTAAAAAGTTTTTGCCTGCGTCCATGCGACGAGGCGGGGCGCACATGAAGCGCAGGGTATCGCGCGGATTTTCTGAAGCCACGGTGGCAATTCTGGCGCCCCAAAGCGGCGCGACCGTTACGTCCGTCGGACGGTTGGAGGGATCCGCGGACATACCGGCCGATTCGTTTCTGTGGGTATTGGCGCGCCGCAAGGACTTTGATGGTTGGTGGCCCCAGGGAACGGGGGCTGTAGCGGTGGACCGGAACCGCTGGAGCGTGGCTGTCACGTACGGAGGGCCTCAGGACGGGGGGTATGATTTCGAGCTTGCGGCTCTCGTCGTGCGACAGTCGACCCACGAGTTGTGGACAGACTGGGTAGCGCAAGTAAGGGAGACCGGCTTGTTTCCTCCGGTTCAGCTACCTCCCGCAGGATTTGTGCTGGGGGAAGCATTTCGAACGGTGACCAGGGACCCCGCGACAGGAGCTACTTAAGATTGATGGTGCCTCTGCAGCGCGCGGAGCCGCATTTGCAGGGGACCTCCTCGATATCCTTCGCGAAGTGGTAGTCCACCGTCAGCTCTTCGCCCTTGCGGATGGCTCGCTTGCTCATATACAGAATGTGGCCCTTCTGAATGACCGTACGGATATTGGGGTCGCAGCAATGATTGATGTACTGCGCGCCGCTGCCGCCGACGGCGCCGTCGAGCGTCCAGTAGTTGTCAAGGGTGAACAGGTAGATCATGCGCGCCTGTTCGTCGCTGCGGCGGCGCGTCTCCCTGCGGCTGATCCGTTCACCGGTATATTCCATGATCTTCCGGCGCGGCGGGATGTTCTCCGCGGCATAGACGCCCCAGCGGTGAATCTTCGACGGCCGGACTTCGAGCTTGAAATTGGTGTAGTTCTCGTTGATGGCGGGAACAGGTTCGGGCTTACGCCTGGGCATTCTACGCAATTGTAACGGCGCGTGCGGGCATTCCACAAGACTGGGCTGGAAGCGTGGCTAAAAGCGCATACCGCCGGAGCAGATCAGCACTTCGCCGGTGACGAAATCGCTCAACGGCGAGCAGAAGAAAAGTACGGCGCCCGCGGCCTCGTCCACGGTCCCCGCGCGCGCGAGCGGGCTGGACGCGATCACC
>Ga0206860_10175_pt1 | contig 14120 bp, 20 predicted proteins | sample Alteio_BWOrgCont_44_FD_152624 | JGI IMG/M metagenome (GOLD analysis project Ga0206860, IMG submission 152624) | Enriched cells from forest soil in Barre Woods Harvard Forest LTER site, Petersham, Massachusetts, United States -... | ecosystem: Environmental > Terrestrial > Soil > Temperate forest >...
TGCGTGAAAATAAAGGGGTAAAAGGAGGTAACTTATTGTAATATATCGTTACGAATACGGAATAAACGGTTCCAAATGTGATCGAAACATTCCTAAACAGGATCGAAACGCGACTAAACCGTGTCCAAACCGAGTCGAAACAGTCTCAAACGGTGCTTTTTAGGCCGCTTCTTTGGACATGCTCAGGATAATATCGGCAAATTCGCTCAAATACACTGAGCCTTTGACGGTACGCTGAATCAGCACGTTGCGCTTATCCTGGCGATCGCGCAGGCGTTTCACCAGCTTCGAAGCTTCCAGCGCATCGATCGCGCGGCACACGGCGGGTTTGGAAATAATCAGATCGTCGGCCAAACTTTTAATGCTGTGCGGCCCCGGCATCAGATAGACGTTCAGCAGCACCGCTGTTTGGCGCGCGGAAAGATCCAGCGGCATTTGTTTCAGCGCCGCCGACGTCACGTTGTGCCAGAAAGACAATGCGCGAATGATTTTGGAGGAGCCGATTTTTTCTTCTTTAATCTGTACCATAACGATCCTTTAATAATGCATAGAGTGCCCGCACTGCCATTGCCTCGCCACCGATCGGGCGTCCTGGTTTGGCGCTTGGGTTCCATGCCATCATATCAATATGTAGCCAGGAGGGTGTCATACTCACAAATTCTTCTAAATACAAGGCCGCAGTAATCGCGCCGCCATACGAGCTATCGGGGTCATTGCTGAGATCCGCGTGCGGGGTATCCAGTTGCTTTCGATAATTTTTCCACAATGGCAGCCGCCACAGCGGATCGTTCTGCGAGGCGGAATGTTCGCTTAATTCTTGGGCCAGCTTATCATCGCCCGTAAAAAACGCCGGAATCTCCGTGCCCAGCGCCACACGCGCCGCACCGGTGAGCGTTGCGCAATCAATCAGTAAATCCGGCTTCTCGCTATCGGCTTCGGTGAGAGCATCGCAAAGAATCAACCGCCCTTCCGCATCGGTATTGCCGATCTCCACGGTAATTCCTTTACGCGTTGGCACAATATCCAACGGCCGCATCGCATTGCCGGAAATTGCATTCTCAACGATCGGCAGCAACACGCGCAATTGCACCGGCAATTTTAATTCAACGATCACCCGCGCCAGCGCCAACACGTTCGCCGCACCGCCCATGTCTTTTTTCATTAGCTTCATTCCGGCTGCGGACTTAATATCCAACCCACCTGAATCAAAACACACACCTTTGCCGACCAGCGTAATTTTAGGAGCGTTCTTGCGTGGAAAATTAATATCCACCAATTGTGGCGGCACAGCGCTCGCTTTACCCACCGCATAAATCATCGGATAATTGGCTTTCAGCAATGCTTCGCCGGTAATAACTTTGATCTTGGCATTGTGATGCTCCGCCCATTCCACCGCTTCATTGGCCAGTGCATCCGGCAACATATCTCCCGCCGGTGTATTAATCAGATCGCGCGCCCAGCAAATAGATGCCGCCATTGTTTTGATATAAGCGACATCACAGTAATTAGGCACTTCCAGTGTAGCCGTAGCTTTGGTATTTTTCTTATAACGTGTGAAGCGATAGCTGCCGAGCACCCACCCTAAAATCATTTGCGTCGTGGTTTCAGCTGACCATTCCACTTCAAGATGAAATGCTTTAGCGGGTAATTGCGTCGATAAATGCGCAATGCTCCAGATATCCGGCTTCTCATCAATGCCACATACTGCACCTGCTAACTCGCCATCTTTGCTGGGAATGAGGCAGTAACTATCGCTTTCTGCTTTGAAATTATTGGCTTCTAACCAATGTTTTGTAGCTGCAGGCTGGCGCTTAAGCCACGCAGGAAAACCTTTCGCGCTTACTGCGTGGAGCGGAAGTGTGGTGTTTTTGCTTTTGAGTGTAATAGGAAAGGGATGCGTCATATCCAATCATTGTAATTCCACGAGCGGAATAATTCAAGAGGGATATTTTTATACTGCGTTTTTGCGCGCAGGTGCGTTCTTTGCTTCCATCAGCATGACAACCCCCGGCAATGTTTTCCCTTCCAGCCATTCAAGGAATGCACCGCCTGCCGTAGATAGATAGCTGAAACTATCCGAGAGTCCAGATAGGCTAAGCGCCGCTACTGTATCGCCGCCGCCGGCAATACTTTTGATCTTTCCGGCCTGAGTAAGCCTTGCGATTTCGCGCGCGATCATGAGGGTTGATGTATCGAAGGGACGCGTTTCAAATGCGCCGACGGGGCCGTTCCAGATCACGGTTTTGGACTGTGCGAGGCAATCGAAAATCGCGCGCAGGGATTCATTGCCAATATCGAGTGCCATGAGGTGTTCGGGAATGGCATCGATGCTTTTCATCTGCGTCAATTGGCCCGGCAGCGGCGCATCGCCAACGATGACATCGACCGGCAAAATGATACGGCATTTTTTCTGCTTCGCCATGCTGAGAATGCGTTTGGCAGTAGGCTTTAATTTGGGTTCGAGTAATGATTTTCCTACGTCGTGGCCCTGCACCGATAAAAACGTATTGGCCATAGCGCCGCCAATTACGAGGTTATCGACCTTTTCGATAAGGCTTTCCAGCAATGCGAGTTTGGTGGAAATTTTGGAGCCGCCGACAATGGCCGTCATCGGCGATTTGGCGGTGGAGAACATGCCGTGCAATGCTTCCAGCTCCTGCTGCATAAGTCGCCCAGCAGCGAATGGCAAATATTTAGGAATCCCCGTAATGGAGGCGTGCGCACGGTGTGAAGCGGAGAAGGCGTCGTTGATATACACTTCACCCAGTGCAGCAAGCGCCCGCGCGAAGGGTTCATCGCCGGCTTCTTCTTCGGCATGGAAGCGGACGTTTTCCAGCAGTACAATTTCGCCGGGTTTTAATTTAGAAATAGCATCGCGCGCAGCGGCGCCGACACAGTCCACGCCGAAATGCACTTCCTTGCCGCCGAGGGCTTCCGACAATGCATCGACTAAGGGAGCCAGCGACATGGACGGCACGAATTTTCCGCCCGGCCGGTCGAAGTGTGATAACAGCACGACGCGGCATTTCTTTTTGATGAGGTAATTAAGTGTCGGCAGCAGACGGACGATGCGATTATTATCGGTGACTTTGCCTCCCTGCATCGGCACGTTAAGATCCGTGCGTACGAGCACGGTTTTGCCCGCTACATCGACATCTTCCAATTTAGGAAATTTCAGGACCATAGTTTTGCTACATCCAGCATACGGCAGGAGAACGCCCATTCATTATCGTACCAGCTGGCGACGCGGCAGAAGCGTTTACCGGTAACGCGTGTGCCGGTAAGATCGGCGATGCTGCTCAATGTCGTGTGGGTATAATCAATCGATACGAGCGGCTCGGTGGTAGCGCCCAGCACGCCTTTAAGCGCGCCTTGCGACGCTTGCGTGAGTGCTGCGTTGAGTTCCTCTTTCGTCGTATCACGGCTCGCTGTAAAGCATAAATCCACGAGCGAAACGTTAGGTGTGGGCACACGAATCGAAACGCCGTCGAGCTTGCCTTGCAGTTCGGGTAAAATAAGGCCGATGGTTTTGGCAGCGCCCGTGCTGGTGGGGATTATCGACAGGCTCGCAGCGCGTGCGCGGCGCAAATCTTTGTGACTGTTGTCGACGAGATTTTGATCGCCTGTGTAAGCGTGAATCGTAGTCATGAAGCCCACTTCGATGCCGACAGAATCATTGAGTGCTTTTGCCAGCGGTGCGAGTGCGTTGGTAGTGCAGGAGCCAACGGAGATGACCTGCAGATTTTTGGTGAGCTTGGCGTTATTCACGCCATAAACAATCGTTGCATCGGCATCTTCGGCGGGCGCGGAAATCAATACTTTTTTTGCGCCCGAAACTAAGTGCTGAGCAGCGTCGGCGCGCTTGTTGAATTTGCCGGTGCATTCGAACACGAAGTCTACGCCGCATTCGCCCCAGGGAATTTGCTTGGGATCGCGTTCATGGAACAAGCGGACGGTTTTGCCACCAATTACGAGGTTATCGCCGGATGCGGATACCTCATGCGGGAAGCGGCCGTGCACGGAGTCGTATTTCAGCAAATGCACATGCGTTTCTGCGGCGGCGGGACCGTTGACGGCTACGAGTTCGATGTCGGTGCCGTATTCATAAATCGCGCGCGCCACGCAACGACCAATACGCCCTAATCCATTAATACCAACTTTAATCGTCATTATTACGATACCTTCTCAAAATGGTAATCTGCGGAGTAACGCAGGTTTCTGAGCGGGCGTACAACGGTTATAGCTTCTTGATAATAAGCGTGTTGCTTAAAACGTGCCAATGCCGCTTCATCGACAAATTCGCCATGTACCACCAGATCGATTTCATTAGAAAGAGCGTCCGTTTTACTATTTCGGCCTACTTCAAAAAATTCCGCTTCGGGAATATCTTTAAGACGACGAAGTGAGTTTTCGGCAGTTGCAATATCTTCTGATTGCTTCAAGCTGAAAAAAACGATGTGGCGAATCATAGCCGCGCCTCAATTGCGCTTACCACATGCTCTGCAGTGATACCAAAATGTTTGTATAAATCTTTGGCGGGGGCCGAAGCGCCGAATCCTTTCATGCCGATGAAGATGCCATCAAGCCCGAGATAGCGTTCCCAGCCAAAACCGGAGGCCGCTTCGATGGCGACTTTCAGCATGTTTTTGCCAAGCACGCTTTCGCGGTACGCGATAGGTTGTGCATCGAATAATTCCCAGCATGGCATCGAGACGACGTTGGCAGCGATGCCTTTACTGGCAAGTGCGACTTGTGCTTCCACGGCGAGCGATACTTCCGATCCGGTGGCGATGAGCGTGACGGTAGCATTGTCTTTTGCAGCGGAAATAATATAGCCGCCGCGTGCGCATAGATTTTCGGCGGTGTATTCGGTGCGCAGTGCCGGAAGATTTTGGCGCGTGAGTGAGAGTAGCGATGGCGTATGGGCGGTGGAAAGTGCCAGCGCCCAGCATTCAGCCGTTTCGGTGGCATCGCACGGGCGATAGACGTTGAGGTTGGGAATGGCGCGCAAACTTGCCAGATGCTCGACGGGCTGGTGCGTGGGGCCATCTTCGCCGAGGCCAATGGAATCATGCGTCATCACGTAAATTACGCGTTGTTGCATCAATGCAGACAGACGAATTGCTGGGCGGCAATAATCGGCGAATACGAGGAACGTGCCGCCGTAAGGGATGAATCCGCCATGCAGCGCCAGACCGTTCATGATTGCGCCCATCGCATGTTCGCGCACACCGTAATAAATGTAATTGCCGCTGTAATCTCCGGCTTTCACCGGCTTCATGGCTTTGGTTTTGGTGTTATTCGAACCGGTGAGGTCTGCCGAGCCGCCGAGCATTTCCGGGATGCCTGGCACCAGTACTTCCAACGTATTTTCCGAGGATTTGCGCGTGGCTTCATTGGGTTTGGCGGCGGCTAATTTCAGCTTATATGCTTCTAGATGCTCCATCCATAATGCAGGAAGTTGTACCGCCATTAGGCGTTCGAATTCGTGGCGTTTGGCTTCGTCTTCGGCGTTGAAGTTTTTGGTCCAGCCGTCGTAGGCTTTTTTGCCGCGCTTTCCGGCTTCGCGCCATGCGCTGAGAATACTATCGGGAACGTCGAACTCGCCATGCGCCCATGCCAGTTTCTGACGTGCGCCTTCGATTTCGGTTTTGCCCAGTGGTGAACCGTGACTAGCTGATGTGCCGGCTTTGGTCGGTGCGCCGTAAGCGATGGTGGTGCGGCATGCAATGATCGACGGGCGGTCGCTGGCTTTTGCGTTTGCAATGGCTTTGCTGATCTCGCTGTGATTATGGCCATCGATGGATTGCGTATGCCAGCCGCTGGCTTCGAAGCGTTTCAGCGTGTCTTCGGTGATGGTGAGGCTGGTGGGGCCATCGATGCTGATTTTATTATCGTCAAATAAGACGACGAGCTTGCTTAAATTCAGATGACCGGCCAGTGAGATGGCTTCCTGGCTGATGCCTTCCATCAGGCAGCCGTCACCGGCGATGACGTACGTATAGTGATCGACGATCTTATCGCCAAAGCGGGCAGCGAGCAGGCGTTCGGCGAGCGCCATGCCGACGCTGTTGGCAAGGCCCTGGCCGAGCGGGCCGGTCGTGGTTTCGATGCCGGTGGCATGGCCGAATTCTGGGTGACCGGCGGTTTTGGCACCGAGCTGGCGGAATTTTTTGATTTCATCGAGCGTCATATCCTCATAGCCGGTGAGGTAGAGCAGCGCATATTGCAGCATCGAACCATGGCCGGCGGAGAGCACGAAGCGGTCGCGGTTGGGCCAGTTGGGATGGGTGGGATCGAAGGAAAGAAACTCGTTAAATAATACGGTCGACACGTCGGCCATACCCATCGGCATGCCGGGATGGCCTGAGTTTGCGCGCTCTACGGCGTCCATGGAGAGTGCCCGGATGGCATTGGCCATATCGTTATAATTAATGGCTTCGTTGGTTGCGGCAGGCAGGGGCTTTTGTGTCATCGAATTTGCTACTTTAACTTTAGTTAAGGCATGATATGCTCACTCGCATGGCAAGCGGTACATGCGGATTATTACCTTGTTAAACTTGCCTTATCAAGCATAGGCTTGATAAGTTCAATAAAAAAGATTTGGAACTAAAAAGAATTTGGCTTAACTAAAAAGACAGCTGCACCCTGGAATTTGAAAAGTATGCTTATGAAAAATTCTCAAACGCACCCTCTTTACATCGCCACCAAACGCCTGGTGGATGCGATGGATCGCCTGGAACACAATATGCAAGGCATCACGGTCGCCCATGACCGCGCACTTCAAAAAGAAAAACAACTTATTGTATTTGAACGTGAAAATTCATCTTTATTGCAGGAGCGCGAAGGGCTGAGCGAGGCGCTCGCCCAGTTGCAGCACCAGTATGATGATCTTTATCAAACGGCTTCGGTCATCCAAGAGAAGTTAGACGACTCTATTCTTCGTCTTACCCATATTATTGAAGAGTAGCTTCCCTTACCCCTTAGTGCCAGTGGCCGTGCCCGCCGCCACCTATATAGAAACCACCACCTACAACAGTTGGGTATACCGGCGCTGGCGCGTAATAAGCGGGAGCAGCGTATACGGGCGGCGGGTAATATTCAGCCGCAGGAGGATAGTAAGCTGGAGGAGGAGCGGCCACAGGAGCAGGATAATAGCATCCTGTGAGGCTTATGAGTAAAAGGGAAGTAATGCTCCATTGGATTATTTTTTTCATATAACTTACCACCTTCGATTTTTAGGTACCTCCCATTCTAAGGAGGGTTCCCATCATTTTTCGATATGGAAAATAAGCTGCCCTCGTGCATGAATAATTAAAATTACTTATGGATGCCTTATAAACATGGGCGCGCTTGCGTATCGAATATTTTTATGACTCCCGGTTTAATGCGGTCACTTAACACTGCATTAGGAGCATAATAATGAATCCACTTGCATGGCTCATTGTCATCATTTTAATTATCGGGGCCTATCCGGCTTGGCCGTATAGTCACGATTGGGGTTATTACCCTAGCGGTGGCGGACTTCTTTTGCTCCTTATCCTCATTGTTCTTATAACGCGTAAAAATAACTAACCACTAAAGGAGTATGTTATGAAAAAGTCACTTATTATCGCAAGTCTTGCCGGTTTGTGTATTGCAGCTCCCGCCTATGCTGATGATACAACTACTACTACCGTTCAACATACATCACCCGATACCTACAGCAAAACGGTGACGCAGGAAACGGCGACCTCACCGGTAGATACCACGGTCACCAAAGAGCAGACGACAACCAGCACCGTGGTTCCTGCAAAACCATACACTGCATCAAAGACGAGTTCCGTTACCCAAACCGATGCGTTGGGTAATCAACGCAAAGTCGTGAAAAAAGAATCGGTGAATGGCGATGGGTATATGTCCAAAGAAGAATACCACGAAGAAAAAACTACTAATTGAATAGAAAGGATTTTTTATGAATAAGTCACTTATTTCCGCTATGATTCTACTGGCGATCAGCGCGTGTTCGTCCGATCATCAGACCAATACTACGGTAGAAAAAACGACGACCGTAGCGCCGACCGATACGTCACCTGTATCATCGTACGATACGCAAACGACGCAGACCACGACGGTTAAAAAGAGCAGCTGGTAGAAACTACTGTTCGTATGCGGCATGGCTGGTCTATAATGACCGCTATGCCGCAACCGAAATTTCTCTCCAAGCCTATGCACGACATGACTCAAGCTGAGTGGGAGTCATTGTGCGATGGCTGCGGATTATGTTGTCAGATCCGCGTGCAAGACAGCGATACCGATGAAATCGCGCTTTCCAATGTAGCGTGCCGCTACTTGTGCCTGAATACCCATCGCTGTACTGATTATGCCAACCGGCAAAAAAATGTACCCGACTGCGTCAAGGTAACTCCTAATAACGTAAATGAAATGGATTGGCTGCCTCATACCTGCGCCTATCGTTTGGTGGCGCAGGGGCAGCCATTACCGCGCTGGCATCATCTGGTGTGCGGCAACCCGCAGCGTGTGCATACCTCCGGTCCTTCCATGATGGGCGAAATTATTTCCGAAGACGAAGCACACTGGGAATAGCAGTACTAATTTCTTATTCGTGTGATTTCGTTCATTACAGCTTCTTTATAATTATGCTGGTTAAGTAAATCCGAGATTTATGTACCAACAATTGTAAGGAGAACCATTATGAACACATCTACCCCCGCTACTCGGAAAATTTTGACGCGTGCTATTGCTACGGTTTTTATGCTTGCTGCAACTCCTGTTGTTTCAATGAGCGTTGCTAGCAACGCCTATGCAGCTACCGCCGCCGATCTGGATAAGGATTCGCAGCAGGCGCTGGGTGATTTATACAAAAAGCAGGCTCTTGCCGAAAAGCTTTCGCATAATGCGAAAGGAATTCTCGTTTTCCCAAATATCGTGAAAGCCGGTTTGATTTTCGGCGGCGGATATGGTGAAGGGGAATTGCTGCAGGGTGGAGCTGTTGACGGTTACTACAATTCGGTGACCGGTTCATGGGGATTGCAGGCCGGCGCACAGTCATATGGATATGTTGTATTCCTGATGACCGACAAAGCCGTGCAGTACGTTCATGAAACGCACGGATGGGAAATTGGCGTAGGCCCAACGGTCGTCCTAGTTGATGAAGGTGTTGCGAAAAATCTTTCGACTTCGACGCTTAAAGACGATGCGTATGCGTTCATCTTTAGCCAGCAAGGCTTGATGGCAGGCGTGGATATCGAAGGCACTAAAATTACCAAAATTAAACGCTAATAATTCCATGAAGGGCGGGTGCTGTGGCACCCGCCTAAGCGCTCCATTTTGGATGGAGCGCTTAACGGCAAGCAATAGCAGTTTTACTTATCTTCTATCGCGGTCATGTTCCCCATGATCATGGTCGTGATCATGATGCCAATGTTTCCAATCGTAATCATGATGGCGGTCATAATAATAGTAAGGACGATTGTAATAATAAGGATGATAAGGCACAGGTTCTACATAGACAGGCGCGGGTTCTACATAGACAGGTGCTGGAGTGCCGATGCCGATATAGAGGCTATCTGCGTTTGCGGTGGCAGCGCTCATCAATAACGCTGTCGTGCTTAATAATAGAATTTTCTTCATAACATTCCTTTTTATAGTTAGTTAATGATGCGAGTGTATGAAATCATTATACGCTGCATTTTCCTTCGCTGAGATGGCTCGTTCATTACAAAATGGTAATGACGTCGTTGTATTCAAAATCCCCCCTTTCTTGATCGAAATTTTTTTGCATTGCCATCATTCTTTCCAGATTTTTTTAGCCTGATTCGCGAGCTTCTATGCTTATTTTTTTGCAGCAATGAAACAATCTGCAAAAGGCACGTTTATATAAATATTTGATAAATGATGTGCCTGGCTGCCGCAAAATTTGTGGGTCCTTAATAAGGAGGGCACTTAACGGCAGGGCTTCCTTACATAAATAACATTATGATTAAAATGTGAAAAAACCAAAGGAGTTCGCTATGCGCGCCGGATTATCATTTATGGAATTTATGGGTGCTATTGTCATTACGGGGTTGCTTTGTGCACCGCAAGCGCTGGCACAGCTTCCCAATTATATGACCGATATGGAGGAGCCGGATATTATGACGGTAAAAAACGATTATTGCTGTCATAACGAACGCCTAAAACGCGAAGCGAATATTCAGCTTCATATTGAGTATGCGGTTTTGGCGAGCGTGAAGCCGGTTCATATTCAGATCATGAATGCTTCGCATGAGGTGATCACTGAATTTTCTACGCGCAATAAAGTGGTTTATATGCATTTACCTGAAGGCCGCTATACGATTCTGGTGAACGGGCTTATGGATCATCGTAAGCTTGATGTACAGGCCTCGGATACGACGTTCAAAGATTTTGTGCTCTAATATTTTTCGATGAATTCAATAAAAAACGGGACAGTATTTACTGCCCCGTTTTTTATTTCAGCAACAACGATTACAGCTTATCATTGTCGTTTGTTTTGCGGCTGGCAAGACGTTCATAAGCATCACGCACAGCTGGTTTTGCTGCATCCCAAGGAAGGGCCAGATCGCCGGTGTTTTTAAATTCCCAATCTTTGCTAAGTTGTGGCTCGATTTCATCGAAGTTACGGCCTTCATATTTACTATAAGCATCGATGCCATGGCGATAGGCCGGGCCATAAATATCGTAGCTTGCATCTTTTGTGACATAATAACGCGTTTTATAATTTTCCTGCCAATACAAATCTTCGGCAGCGATGTCGCCGGTGGTTGGATTGAGTTCTTGTGCAGCGCCTTTACCGGCCAACGCGCCAATAACGCTGCCTACGGCCACACCTACTGCCATACCGGGTAATCCGGCAGCGGTTCCAAGTGCGGCGCCTTGCGCGGCGCCGACGGCGGCTGCGGCGGTTGCAGCGCCTACAGCAGCGCCCAGAGCGCCACCAACGGGATGATCGCCATGCTCACCAGAGTGAGTAGCAACTCGTAATTTCTTATCGTAAGCCATAGGTTTCTCCATGATAAGGGTTAGTTATTGGCGGGATTGCCACTCCAGCACTTTATAAGAAAATCGGATAATGAAGCGATTGCGGAGAATGTGGCTCATATAATAATTCGATAAATTTTCTATCTTTGTTGGTTCTTTACATAAAGCCCTTCGTATCCACATTTAAAGACAACGTATGTGTCCCTAGGCTTAAGTACACTTAACCAGGAGGATTATTCATGTTAAATTATGTCATCACTTTTTTTCTGCTCGCCGTGCTTGCCGCATTTTTAGGATTTGGTGGTCTGGCTGGAACGTTTTCGCAAATCGCGCAGTTACTAGCGATAATTTTTGTCGTGCTATTTATCGCAAGCCTTATCCGTCATTCTGCTTCTGGTAAAAAAGACATATCACTCTAACCATTTCAAATGAGAAGATTGGTTGCTATGATGCACACACTTGCGCCAGTCACTGACCTTCTCGATGTTTCGCAAGAAATACTGGCTGAGGAAAAACCCTCGCTCCCCGTGTCGGTTGATCTAAAGACGGTATTTCTTGGGGGACTCTTCACCTTGGCGACACTCACATCTTTGTATGTTGCTCGTGATATTGCCATGCCGATTGTTCTGGCATTTGTATTTAAGCTCGTTTTGTTACCTATTTTACGTCTTTTGAAAAAGCTACATTTTCCACAAACGCTGGCCTCCATTATTATTTTGGTGGTATTATGCAGCGGTATTGTGGTTATCGGTACCGCTCTTTCTACTCCGGCGGCAATGTGGGTAGAAAAATTTTCCGATAATTTACCAAAGATCCAAGATCGCATCGGTTTTGTTAGCCGTCCGTTGGCGCAGGCACAAAAATTTATGGGTCGCGCTGAGGATTTAACCAAAGGGATCGGTCCTAAAGTCATGCCTGTCTCTGTACAGGGCACGCGGCTATCGGATAAAGCACTTGCAGAAGTGCAAAACTTCGCGGGCGAATTATTTGCTACTATGCTTATTCTTTTTTTCCTACTTGTGTCGGGCGATACATTTTTGCGCAGGCTGGTGGAAATTTTGCCGAGATTTAAGGATAAGCGGCAAGCGGTTGATATATCGCAGCAGATCGAGCAGGATATTTCAGGTTATTTGCTCACGATTACCATGATGAATGCTGGGTTAGGAATCGCCACAGGAATTGTTGTAAAATTAACCGGCCTTGGTGATCCGATGCTCTGGGGAACGCTCGCATTTCTTCTGAATTATATCCCGATCATTGGGCCAATCATCGGGGTGGGGATTTTGCTTATTGCCGGATTGATTGCGGATATCGACGGCGCGGCGCTTATGCCAGCATCATTGTATTTTCTTATTCATATCATTGAAGGCACGATGATTACGCCACTCCTGCTTGCCAAACGTTTTACACTTAATCCTGTGCTGGTGATATTATCGCTGGTGTTCTGGTTTTGGATGTGGGGAATTCCCGGAGCGATTTTAGCGATGCCGATGCTTGCCATTACCAAAATTATTTGTGATCGAATCCAATCGCTGATGGCATTCGGACATTTCCTTGAAGGGTAATAAAATTTCTGCAGAACCATTCGGATTATTCCGCATTTTTTACATATTCGGTCGGGTATTGCTTCGGCATATAAGATGCTAGCACTGCGGTGGCGCCGAGCGTGAGTATGGTTGCTAATACCAGTAATGCCAACTGATTTCCTGAATATATCATGGAGTTTCCTTGAGATTAATGATAACTGGAAATCACTTCCAGCTAAGAGATGACGCTAGAGAAATCGATCTAAATTAGCGATGTGCAGGCGCTTTTGGTGAAATAAGTAAATAATAAGCAGAAAAAAGCACGCTGGCTTCAAAGTCAGCGTGCTTTTTTCCGCAAAGATCAGAATTATTGATTAGATGTTTTCTTCTCATCAACAACCTGACCGTTGACGGTCTTAGTGGTTTCGCTGGTCGTCTTCTTATTGAACAGACCCTTTGGATCAACCGTTTTTTCGGTTTTTGCTGTGGTGGTAACGTTACCATCTTTATCAACATCAACATCGGTGACTGTTTTGTAGCTCACGTTGGTGCCGTTGGCATCCTTATGCGTACGGGTGGTTGTCTGTTTGTATCCACCATTGTCTTTTTCTTCGTACACGGTTTTACTGTTGTCGGTTTTTTTGTTCATGAGACCCTTGGGATCCGTTGTGTCCGAAGTTTTCACGGTCTTTTTGACCAGACCTTTGGAATCAACGTCAACATCCACTTTTTCGCTTGAAGTAGTGGTAGTGCCATTGGCATCGGTGTTTTCTGCATTACGGCTTGAATCGTAGCCACCATTGTCTTTATAATTCACTGATGCTTTTGCTTGCGATGTTTCATCAGCAGCATAGGCAGAGGTAGCGAGGCCTACCGCAGCGGTTGCGGCGAGCATTGCAATTACGTTTTTCATATATAGTCCTTTCAGATTGTTGCTTCTCACGGCAACCATTGCCATGCGGGGTTCATTTTTAACGATACACACATAAGGAAGCGACTTGTAAGCGCTGGTTGCAAATAAAAAATCGGCAAAAATTCAATAAAGCTGCATTCTTATTCGAACTTTATTTCATCTGAAAGATCACGAATCGTTTTTCTACGACAAAGGCAATAGGGTGGTTTTGCTTACGGAATATCTCTATAAGCAGTTCAACTTTTCCAGGAGAATGATCATGACTAACTATCAGAACCCCAACCAGCCGAATCAGAGTGACAAATCATCGAACCCGCAGAACAAGGGTTATGATGCATCTAAAACGCCTAGCCAGCAGGGCGGCATGAAAAATGAACCTGTTGGTTCGCGCGATCAGGATCCTCGTAAGGATAAAGATCTGCCACGCGCAACCAGCAATCAGCAGCCACAGGCAGCTAACAAAGACCAACCGCGTTCTGACAAAAAGAGCGCATAATTAGGTGCTGGACGATCTAAAAAGCCGGGCCTTGTGCCCGGCTTTTTATTTGCCCGTTTTTTATCAGGCGAAGTGAATATTAAGGGGGAGTAACGCTCGCTCTGATAATTCTTTCGAGTGGAAATGCGATCTGAAGTATAATCTGCCATATAAGGGAACAACAAAATTTCTGCTTTAGTGATTC
>Ga0206860_10176_pt1 | contig 14023 bp, 16 predicted proteins | sample Alteio_BWOrgCont_44_FD_152624 | JGI IMG/M metagenome (GOLD analysis project Ga0206860, IMG submission 152624) | Enriched cells from forest soil in Barre Woods Harvard Forest LTER site, Petersham, Massachusetts, United States -... | ecosystem: Environmental > Terrestrial > Soil > Temperate forest >...
AAAGAAGGGTTCCAACCAATTCCGCCCCGAACAGTAAGACGTAGGCCAGGAGCACGAGGGCAAGACTGGTTTCGGGCTGGGCGAGAAAATGCGCTTGCATGCCGCGCATCGACCCCATCCCCGCGAGGAACATCGCGAGCACCGCGATTCCGGTCATCGCCTCCGGATTTTCGCGAATGAATTGACCCGCCAGGCGTTTCGCGGCCACCGAAGCCAAAAACGCGCCTCCAATGAGCAGGACCAGCTGCAGGCAGGTCGCAATCGGGTCGATATCGAGCCTATAGCCGCCTAGCAGAGCAGCCAGCGCCGGGATGTAAAACGGCGACGCCGCTGTCCCGAGCACGGTCGCCAGAAGCGCAATCGGAATATTGAGCCTGAGGATTGCGGCGAAGGCGACACAAGCCGGACTCGCCGGAACCAATGCCCAGAAGAGCAACCCTTGAGTCAACTCAGCTCCGGGACGGGTAACGACAATGATCAGAAATATCACCAATGGTACGCCGAACGTGGCCCACAGGACCATTAGCATATTCTGCTTCGCCTGACTGACTTCGCCCCCGATCGAATTGACGTCAAATTTCAGGAACGAGCCGAAGGTGAAGATGAAGATCGCAACGGCCAGGTAGGCCTCGCCGCTGCCGCTAACGGTGGAATGACCAATCCAATAACAACGCCGGCGATGACAATCAGGGCGCCGTTTTGTCCGGCCCAACGGAGAATGCTCTTCATAGTCGGCACTCCACAAGGTTCAATGGAAAAGACAATCACCTCGTCTATCCGAGCAAGCGCCGTGCCTGCAACCCGCGTTGAGATCCCTGACCTGAATTGCGCGTTAGGTCTAACCCGTTCGGAAGTCGTGACGGTTGAGAGTATGGATTTCGTCAAGGTCGTTGCTGTGACGCGGATCACACTTCGGGTTCCCATGTCCCTCTTCATTGCGCGCCAGGCGTTCGCGGTCGAGGCCGATTTCGAAGCCGCAAAGATCGCAGTCTTTGCCGCCCAGGTGCTGTCCGCCGCAATCAGCGTGACACTTGCTTTCGATTGCGGGCCTGGCGGGTTGGTCGCCCGTCGATTTGACCTAGCGCTCTCGTTCGGCGCCCGCAGAACATAAAGCCCCGGCCTTGTTTTCGTCGACCGAAACCGCCGCGGAGAGAACGGCATGGCGAACGTTTACATCGAGGCGCGTCCCAAGGGACGGCCTGAGAGAAGTCAGATCGAGGATTCGTCGTCGAGGATCATGAGGACCATGTGCCGGGCACGTTCAACCCAGCATGAAGCGATCGATTGGGCGAAAAAGCAGGACCACACTGCGCACGTCGCTCGTGTGCGTCGTCTGAACGAGAAGGCGATGCCCGGTCATTGGCGAAAGGTCTGAGCTTCGCTCGCGGCTCGCCGCCCGCGGAGGGATGTAGTGTTACGCGACCGCGCGCCGAGCCAGCTCGATGACCCGGTCGAAAAGATCGATGGCAAGTGTTCACCGTCGCCTGTAGGCTCGTTTCGACGCCCAATTGGGGCGGGCACTGGTCTCGGAGGCGAACATGCGCAACTCCACTTTCACGGCGATAATTGCCGGGGCCTTCAGCATTCTCACGGCGATTGCCGCTCAAAACGCGCTCGCGCAGTCCACGCCTCGCCCTGTCCGGATCGATGTTTCGCAATTGCGGGCGAGCGTCGGCGAGCCAACGGCGTCGTGGGTGCAGAACGAACTTGCTCAGGCGCTCGCGGGCCGGACCGGCCCCAACGGCGCCCCGATCACCTTGCGAATAGACTATCTCACTCTGAGCAGCGGGGTCGTCGATTGCGGATCGTCGCGCGACAGAATCGCCGGCGTCGCAATCATCGGCGGCGTCCAGTCGCCCGTCCGGGCGTCAACGAGCTATCAGCCCGGGCCGGCCGACCATGTGAGGATCGAACAAATCAATCACGACCGTGTGTCGCAGCTTGTGCAGGCGCTCCTTTTCTGGGTGGCCAGAGACCTTACGTGATGCGTTACGATCGCGGCACATCAGATAGCGCCGCCATCATGGCTATGATCCGCATCGACAACCTGCGCTATAAGCTCAAAGGATCGCAGTCGCGCCGCATGGTCGTAGACGTCAGACACCACAATCAGCTCGTCGGCAGCAGTTTCATCCACGAGCGCTTCGATGCCCATACGAACCGTGTCCGGAGAGCCAACAATCGAGCGGGCGAGCATCCGCATCGCCTGCGCCTTCGCCATCTGAGACCAAGAGGTTTCGATATCGTCGATCGGCGGCTGGCTTAAGCCCCTCGCGCCGCGGAAGATATTGGTGAACGACATTTGCTGGGTCGTGGCGAGACGCTTGGCTTCGGCGTCGGTCTCGGCGGCGATGATGTTGACCCCGACCATCGCATAGGGGCGATTGAGCTGTTGAGACGGCTTGAAGCGGTCGCGGTAGATTTTTAGCGCCGGGATCAGCAGTTCGGGCGCGAAATGCGACGCGAAAGCATAAGGCAGCCCCAGTTCGGCAGCGAGCATCGCGCCGAAATTGCTCGATCCGAGAATCCAGAGCGGCACTTCCGTGCCGGCCGCTGGCACGGCTTGAATTCGCTGGCCCGGAACGACTGGCGCCAGGAACGCTTGCAGTTCGAGAACGTCCTGGGGAAACGTATCCGCTGCCTCCGGCGCGCGGCGCAAAGCGCGCAGCGTGAGCTGGTCGGTGCCGGGGGCGCGACCGAGTCCGAGATCGATGCGGCCCGGAAAAAGACGAGCCAGTGTCCCGAACTGCTCGGCAATCACATAGGGCGCATGATTGGGCAGCATAATGCCGCCGGCGCCGATCCGGATGGTCTTCGTCCCCGCGGCGATATGGGCCAGCACAATCGACGTCGCGGCGCTGCCGATGCCCGGCATATTGTGATGCTCCGCCACCCAGATGCGGCGATAGCCCCACCGTTCCGCATGAGCCGCGAGATCGCGCGCGTTGTCGAGCGCGCCTCGGGCGTCCGTGTTCTCGGTGACGCGGACAAGTTCGAGGATGGATAGGGCCGGCATGGCGCGCTCCGGGGAGAACCGATCAGAGGGGGTCCCTAAGTACGCCGAATGACGAGGCGACCGTCAGCGCGGACTCACAGCGCGTCGCTAGCAGCAAAGCGCCGACCTGCAATCCCCGCCACGCACGCGCGTCGCCCGGCGAGCGGCGGGCGGTGCGTCCGGTTCCCGGCCTCGTCGTTCGCATGGTGACCGGACGAAAACGACGCCGGAGCGCTCCGCAGCGCGTTCACGGCGCGTGACGGCGATGCGCCTCGCGGCGCCATTCAACAGCGCTTTGAGCGCCTGGGGTTCGACCTGGTCGGCGCGCATGACTGTCTGGATCAGCGGATCCGCCAGGAGCTCGTCAATAGTCGAATTGCGGTGTAGCGACATGGTGTTGCCTTTTTGATTTGGCGATCACCCAACCTGCGGGCCGTGGTCAACGCTTACGTTGACTTGTCACGCCAAGGGTGTTACCGGTCGGTAACGCTATTGATACCGGTCGGTAACAATTCAGTCAAGGCCCATGACGAAAGAAAAATCAGAGCAGGAAGCGGGCGCCTTCGCAGCTGAGCCTGGCGTGCAGCGACCGCGCGAGCGGATCTTCGTGTGCGCGCAGGATTTGTTCCACCGCCGCGGCATTCGCGGGGTTGGCGTCGACGCCATCGCCGAGGCGGCGGGCACCAATAAGATGACGCTCTATCGCCACTTCGGTTCGAAGGACGATCTCATTCTCGAGTATCTGAATTATAAGGGAAAGAAGTCCGACGAGGTGTGGGCGGAGATCCAGGCCGCCAGCCCGGGAGATCCAGCCGGGCAACTTTACGACTTTGTCGAGAAGGCTGCGAAATTTATCGCGGAGGACGAGCGTGGCTGCGACCTCGCGAACGCCGCGGTTGAACTGACCGAAGAAGGCCATCCTGGGCTGAGGGTGATCGGAGAATTCAAGGTCCGCCAGCGCGACCGTCTGGCGAGACTGTGCGGAGCCGCGGGCGCATCGCGGCCGGACTTGCTCGCCGATGCGCTGGTTCTTTTGATTGAAGGCGCTCGAGTGAGCCGCCGCAGCGTCGGAAGCGAAGGCCCGAGCGCCAATCTCGTGCGAACGAGCGAAGCAGTGATCGCGTCGTTCGGCATCCCGCCCCGGAAGAAACATCGTTCCCAAGCCAAGGCTGCTAATCGGCGAATCCGTCGCGGCAAGTGACGAGAGGGGCGCGGCAACGCTAAGCCGCTTCGGTTCTGGAGGCGTAATCCTTTGATTTACTTGGCTAAATAATGGTCGGAGTGAGAGTCCGACAACCTATCGTTCGCCAGAGTTCGCCCGCGTTCGGATAGGAACCAGAAATCAAACGGATAATTTCGCACGGCGTTCTTGCGCATTCATCTGGGTTCGCTATAATCCGCCACTTGCTGGGGGACTGGATGGGGGACCGGCATGCGCTCGAGGCTGACAGCTCGTAAGGCAGCAACGGCCGGACCCCGATGGTGGGGGCCTCTACCTTTGCGTCTCTTCGTCGCTAACTGGATCATGGGTCTATCGGTTCTCCTGGCGCGGACGCCGCCCCGAAATGGGGCTGGGCTCGTTCGACGCGGGGGTGGGGCTTGCAGAAGCCCGCGCCGCCCGAGATGAGGCTCGTCGCATCCTTCAATCCGGGCGCAATCCCATCGAGATGCGGCGGGAGGTAAGGCGAGCCGCTGCTAACAAGCCGACGTTCGGCGAGATCGCCGACGCGCTGCTTGAGGCAAAAGCGCGGGAGTGGCGCAACGAGAAGCACCGCGAACAATGGCGCTGGAGCCTCACCGAGGCTGCGCGCGAACTTCGGCCGCGTCCTGTCGATGAGATTGGCACGGATGCGGTGCTTGCGCTCCTGAAGCCGCTGTGGACTGCAAAGCCTGAGACTGCCTCTCGGCTTCGAGGTCGAATCGAGGCCGTTCTCGACGCAGCCAAAGCCCAAGGCTATCGGTCAGGAGAGAACCCCGCGTCCTGGCGCGGGCACCTGTCGCACCTGCTCCCCAAGCGCCCGAAGCTCACGCGCGGGCACCATGCCGCGATGGCCTATGGGGACGTGCCGACGCTAATGGCGACGCTGCGAGCCGACGACACCGTCGCTGCCCGCGCGCTTGAATTTTGCATTCTCACCGCGACGCGAACAGGCGAGGTACTTGGGGCGGGTTGGTCAGAGATTGACATGGGGGTGAATGTCTGGACCGTGCCACCTGCCCGAATGAAGGCAGCTCGCGAGCATCGTGTGCCTCTATCTCATCATGCGCGGGCCACCCTCGAAGGGCTTTCGCAAACGCGCACTTGCGAGTTTGTCTTTCCGAGCCCACGCGGCCCGCGTCCCCTCTCTCACGTGGCAATGGCCAAGGTTCTGGCGCGGCTCGGCGTTGAAGGGGTGACCGTCCACGGCTTTCGCAGCGCGTTCCGCGATTGGGCGGGCAACGAAACGCATTTCGCGCGGGAAGTCGCGGAGGCCGCGCTCGCGCATGTGATCGGGGACAAGGCCGAACAAGCCTATCGTCGTAGTGACGCACTCGAAAAGCGCCGGGCGCTCATGGAAGCGTGGGCGGCTTGCTGCGAGCCGAATGAAAAATGCAACGTCATTCGATTGAAAAAGGCGGCTTGCGGTTAGCGACGCGGCAAAGATCGCCGACAGCTTGACGAGTTCGATCTCGAAGCAGAGGTCTGGACGATTCCTGTGGCGAGAATGAAGGCGCGCGTCGAGCATCGGGTGCCGCTGGCGCGGCAAGCCCTTGCGATCCTGCACGACATGCAGCACGAGCGAGAAAGTGACAACGACTACGTCTTCGCCGGGCACGTGAGGGCAGTCCGCTGTCGAACATGGCGCTGCTGATGATGCTACGCCGCATGAGGCGTGACGAAATCACAGCCCACGGCTTTCGCTCGACCTTCAGTGACTGGGCGAGACGGCCCTTGCGCACACGATCAAGAATAAAGCCGAACGCGCCGAGCGCCGCAGCGACGCACTGGAAAAGAGGAGAGATATGATGGAAGCTTCGGCGAATTGGTGCGTTCCAATATCTGAGGCTCATGGGCCTCCTTAGGACGCACGCATATCAGACGCGATCATAGGAGCAAAGACAATTGACGAATGACAGTGAAATTGGTCGGCCGCTGAACAACCTTATCAACCGCATGCCCGAGTTTGAGCGCTTCACGGCCAAGAGAGCCGAACGGTGGACGCTGCCGATGGCGGCGGCTTGGTTCATTTGGCGTGACTTTGCGGCGGTCGATGACCAATGGAAGATTGTGATGGGAGAATGGGCGCCAGCGTTGACCCGCCCACCTACATCCTAAGCCATGACCGCCGGCAGCCTGCAACGCTGACCTGCGTATTTCAGGAGGCGGGGTATGCGTGTGGTCGGCGACCTTATGTGCGCTTACAGGATATCCGTGATCTTCCTTCATTGGAAACGACGGACCCATACGACCGGCTTCGGGTTGCGCTTCAGACAGGGAGATTGCGTGCCACAATTGTTCAAGATTCTACTGATGAAGGAGGCCAGACGGAGAGCGGGTGGGGCAAGGACGATTGGTTGGACTTCGACTCCCTAGCGGATCCAGCGAGAAATGCGCCATATCATGCTTGGAGCGACCCTGCGAACTCTGCAGTCCTGGTTTCGCGCGAGGACGCAATTAGGGTTGAAGGTGAACTCTCGAGAGCCGAGGCAGAGCGACCCATTTGGAAGCTCGAACAGACTCTGGGCTGGATCGCGTATCGAAAGGATCAGACTTTTCGCTCCCTTGGGCGCATCGATCTGAAACCGCCGACGTTTTTCGGACGAAGCTACAAGAGCGATCGCGTTGAGAACCAACCACTTGGAACGCTGACCTCCGCGCTTCTCTCGGGCGAGGTCAATGCGTATGTGCAGGGCATCGCTATGACGCGAGCCGAATGCATCTCGTTGCTAAGTGACAAAGACGGCCTTTGGGGCAAGAAAGACCTTGACTTCGTGCCCGACGAAATTCGAGTAACCTGGCAGCGAAGGGCGGAACGCAAGGAGATCGCGGGATCGGCGAAGAGGCAAGCGCTCGAACAACTCATCGGGATCCTACAGCAGGCTAAGGCGCAAGATATCCGAGCATTGCGCAAGGACGCTGAGGATTGGGCGGAACGAAGGTACGGGATCAGTGGAAAGGCTTTCCTCTCCATATGGTTGAGCGCGCGAAAGGGCCCCCACGTCGCGCGTGATCTCGGGGGGCAGCCAAGCGCCGCGCAGAAAGAAGCGTCCGCATCTCTCTTCAAACCCTACCTTTCGAACCCTACCCAAAACCCGAACCAATAGAACCCTGCCGGGACTGGTTCATTTCACCAAGCCCCTTACTTTCTCGACAGCTGAAGCCGATGGGCGCCAGCAACCGGAGTGAGGGAAAATGCGCCGAGGCGCGTTATCAATTGCAGGGTTCTGCGACTACGCCGCGATTAGGCGGACGGCCGCGTTTGACGAAATTCGGTCGGGACGGCTGATCGCTCACAAGCGTGGGCGCTCGACCATCATCCTGATCGAAGACGCGGACGCATGGCTGCGGTCTCTGCCGCTCGCTCGCCCGCAGAGCTCCGAACAGCCTGCCGCTCCCGCAAGATCCCCGAAGACGGGAGGGCGAAAATGACCGCGGAGCAATTCAAGAGATCAAAGGGAATTGCGACGGTCGTCGCTCACCAATGCGTCACCAAGACGGGTCGGCACGAGGTGGATTTCGTCCGCCCAACACGGATTGACGAGCAAGAGGCATTTGTTCGTCGCGAGTCCCACCCGCCGTAGCACCCCCTAAGCGGAGATCGGACCTCCGTTTCAAGAAACACCGAACTGTTAATCGGAAACGACGCGAACCCCGCCTTGCGCCGCCAACGAACCCGCGCGCTTGCGCGCCATCCAGGAGATCACCAGTGCATGACACGACAAGCTTAACTCGGCCGCGGCGTCCGGTTGGAAATAACGCCGCAAGGAATCCATTCGGCAGTCGCCGACAGACCGCAATCAAGTACCCCCGTGGACCCGAGGAGGGGCGGCGATCGGAGGCCACCATTCGACCGATGCGCGCATCGTGCTCGCGATCAAAGGAGGAAAGCGGGCGGCAAATATCAGTCTCATTGGCGGCGCCCCGCTCCCGCGGAACCGAGCTCGACTCGCGAGCAGTCAGATGAGTCGCTCGCCTCGACATCTTCGACCCCCGATTGCGTCCCCAGTCGGCACCGAACTTTGGCCTGGCATCGAGACCGAGGCCGAAGCTGAAGCTCGGAATGAGGATCGCGCAGATGCACTGTGGTCGCGCGTCCCCGAAGTTGCTCGCAAGCTTGCTCGGTGCGACGGCGACGTGTGGGCCTGCCGGTTACCAGTCTGCGCGATTTGCTCGCGGCAGTTTCGGATCGACGTTTTCGGGCAGCTGCGCCGGCTCGCCACCTCTCACAAAGGTACGCACGAGATCGCGACCATCTACTTCGATGAATTTCCCCCCGGCGAGCTTCACAGGGCAGACCTACAGCGCGCCCACGACTTGTTGCGCCAGCGCTTCAATCGCGCTGGCCTGGGCGGAGCGACGCTGACGCGCCCGGGCAGATCGACGCTCGTCGGGGGCACCGAAGTCGCTTGGCAGGCGAGGCATCGGCGCTGGCTGCTGCATGTTCATCTGCTGGCAATTTGTGTCACCGAGGCCGATTGGGGCCGCCTGGACGAGATGTGGGCGAAGAGCAGAGCGGCCGACCCGATCCTGAGAGATGACCTTCGCGATCTACCCAAGCAGCTCTCCTATCTCGTCAAGTTTCACACCGACCACAAACCAGGGGAAAGCCGCGCAAATCGCCGTGCGCGAGCCTATCCGCTGCCCCCCGACCGCCTGGCCGAACTTGCGACCTGGAGCTCGCAATACCGGCTCGAGGACTTCCTGTTCGTCTACGGCAAGCGAAAGCGGGGCAGGAAGATCGTTGAGCGCTGATTCCAAGAGCGGGCGGCATCAGGCGGAATGCCCACGCTGCCCACGCTGCCCACGCTGCCCACATGAAAATTGCAATGACCCCACGCGCGCAAACGCGCCGTTAGGAGACCGAAACATGAAACCAGTGAGTGTTAGGTCAATTCGTCGGTGTTTTCCTCCATCGTCACGTCCCCAGTTCCCGGAGACGCCCAGCCTTCTTAGACTTTTCCGTTTCTGCCGGATTTCGCCGTGCGGACAGGGAGGACGAGTCGCGAGCACCAAACGCAGCACCCCACCGCCCACGTCGACGGCCAGCGTGGGCAAGCCCGGACCCCAGCCAATGCAATTGGGTATGTCCAAAACCACCATTGAGATTCAGCCATGACTATCAAGACCAGCCGCAAGAGTCCCTTGCTCACCGGCAACATCAAGATCAGCGGGCACGGACCCAGTGAAAGCGGGGAGCCCTTCGTTCGATTGGATGTCGGAGGGAAGCGCGTCCTAGTGCGTGTCAACAACCTCCTCTTAAGCCCCAATGTCGAATTCGCCCGACTGCAAAACCATGGCGCCCGGCTGCTGGATCGAAATGCGCGGGACGAATTGACCAGGAGGATCGAGGCAGCGCGGCGTGAGCCGGCGTCATTCAACGTCGCCACCAGGCCCGGGTGGCATCAGGGCGCGTTCGTCTTCCCCGATGCAATCGTGCCCAAGGGATGGTCGGACGTCGAGATTTATCTCGAGGACGACGGTGCGGATCTCTACCGCCGCTTTCGTTGTTGCGGCACCCACGCTGGGACGATGCAGTTGTTCGCGCTTTTCGCCGGCAATTCCCGCCTCATGTTTGGCGCCGCGTTGGCCTGCGTCGGGGCGTTGTCCCCAGTCATCCGCCCGGAGCACGTCGCAGTAGATTTCGTCGACGATCCGGGGAACGGCAAGACCTCGGGCGCCGTCGCAATCTCATCAATTTGGGGCAGCGACCCCGATCCCAATCACCGACTGGGCTCCGGGACCACTTGGAAGAACACCGACTACGCGCTCGAAAAATACGCCGCCGCTTACAACAACATGCTCCTCTTCCTCGACGAGGTGGACAGCGCTGAGGGAGATGACCCTAAGGCTACGGCCAACTCGCTGCTCAAGGCGATCAAGGACATTTCGGGTGGCAAGGGCAAGGGCCGGGGTAACGATCCCGACGTGCGTACTTCGTACACGCCAATCTTGAGCACCTCCAACGTGTCAGTCCCGCAGATGCTCGCTCTGACCAAACGGCGCGTCGACGACTTCTCCTACATCGACCGCCTTCTCGACATCCCGGCGCCGGCCGGCGGTCACGGCTTTTTCGAGAACCTGCACGGCTTCTCGGACCTGGCCAAGTTCCGCGACCGCCTGATGGAACTCGCCTGTCTTCACTACGGCTCGGCGGGCCGCGCCTACGTCTGGCACATCGCTCACGCCCTTAGGGATAACCGCGATGAGTTCGTCGCCTTCCTCAAGGGGCGGCAGGAACAGTATCAGCGGGCGGTCGCCCACCTGAAGGCTCCGGGCCGCAAGCTGCTCCGCGTGCACGGCAAGTTTGCGACGATCTACGCCGCCGGCTGTGCCGCCATCCGCTTCAAGATTCTGCCCTTTACCGAGGCGGACCTGCTCGAGGCCATCACGTCGTGCGAGCGCGACCACATTGCTTTCATCGCCAAGGAGCTTGGTGGGGTCTATGCGCTTGACGCCGGTAAGACAGCGGTCAACACGCCTCGGACGCCGTACGAGGCCCTTAAGGCCTATCTCAACGGCCCTCTGGCCAAGACTTTCATCGACCTGCGGACCCCTGGCGCGAGCGTGCCCCTCGGGCACGTACACGCCAGCGCTCCCGGCTACCTCGCGCTCTATCGGGGCAAGAAGGAGATCTGGCTTCCCTACGCCTGCTTCGAGCGGATTGCTGGGGGTCCCGCTAAGTGCCAAGCCTTGAAGGCGGAGCTGCCCGCGAAGCGACTCATCGCCTCCGAAGGGCAAGGCCAGAGACAGTATTTCACCGTCAAGCGCGACATCCTGGGGTTGGGCCGCGTGCGGGTCATCGCGTTGCGAGCCCGATCGCCCTGACGCAGTCGGGGTGGCAGTCACGCGGCGCCTTCCCCGACGCAATCTTTCACCCGCCAGGGTCCTGGGACCCAAGGCGCCGCGCATCGCGAATCCTGCCTTCGCACGATTCGCACCAGAAGAGGAGAATCCCGATGGCATTGACTAGGAAGAAGGTTGTGCGTGCGAAGAAAGCAGTTCGACCGCAGAGTCTTGCTCGACCGACCACCAGGACGCCGCTCGACGGCCCGGACCCCTTGGGCTTTGGCACAAAGCTTGCCAAGATAATTGCAGAGATGCAGGCCGCATATCGCGCACCGATGTGCGAGTCCCTGCACGAGCTCCTCCTCGTGGAATTCTCGCCAGACTCGCGTCGAAGGATGCTCGATGCGCCCACGGCGCGGGGCGGTCCTGTGAGTTTCTTGGCCAAGATTATCATGTACCCCGACGATGCGTCCGGTTTTCGTCGTGCGGTCGGCACACTGCTGAGGATAACCGGTGACAGCCCCATACCAGAATCTGACGAGGAGCCCGACGACGATCAGGAAGATGAGCCCTTGACGCGCGACACTTGTAGAAACCCAATTTCGAAGAGCGCCTACGAGGAGGGAATGCGAAATTCCCTCCGTCACAGACGTCGCAGATAGGTCTGGAGACGCTAGCAAGGGCGGCCTCCTCCGGGTCACCGACGGGTCGGGCCGGGTTGGCTCGCCCCACCTAAGCGTCATCGCCCAACCACGCATGCGTTTGCTGCGTCAGATTGGAAAAGCACGTCCATGTTGACTCGCAAGCAGTCCCTCAAGTCGCGGACCAGGCTCGGCCGCCGGAAGCAACCCAAATTCCTGAACCCCGATCTCGCGCCGAAAAGAGATTGATTGCGCCGCCCCACCTTGCTGATCACAACGAACACGCTGGAGGCGTTCGATATGGCTAAGCGCAAAATAGAGAAAACGAGGGCGCGTGCGAGACGCGACGAACGTGTCACCGTGTTTTTCTTCGAGCCGGAACTCGCGTTGGCGATCCTTAGGCCGCTCGACGCGCGGACTCAGGTGCACGGCGGATCGGGCGCTCCGCCGATTCGCGCCGCCCTCGGTGCCGCAGCGCACTGGCTGAGGCGGACGTTCATGACCGGCGAAGAAGCTCATTGTCTGGGATGCGGCCGGGACATCACCACGGCGATGCCGGGACGGGGCGTTCCGTACGAGATCGTCGTCGTCGAGCCCGTCGCCCCGTCGGCGCGGCGCGTTGAGAGCGGCGGCTTTGCCGCGACTGCTTCGCCAAGCCGCAGCCTGCCAAGGAAGCCAAAGTGCTTGAGCGTCTCAAGCTCAACCCTTCGCCTCGATCTCGACCAGCCGCCGGATGACGTCGTGGGTGAAGGTCTGCTGCTGACGCCTATTCGTTACCGATAAGCGTCGTCTCAGCTGTCCTCCCCGATCTGTTCGTGCGGACAAGGTCGCCAAGTCCCGACGGCAAACTCAATCCCCCGCCCGGCCCGCATCGGCACGGTGTGTGGGCAGCACCCTGTTAATGCAATTGCGAATGTCGAATCCATCGTTGAGGTTTCGCCATGACTATCCCGACCAACCGCAACTGCAACCGCGACGCGTTCGTCACTTTCATCAAGCGACGATGGCAGTCGCATGCAGAGGCGGCGACACCCAGGTGCCCGGCCGCGACTTGTAGCGCGCAGATCCGGGGCCCGAGTGCCGTCGCCGGCCAGCGAGTTCGCCGCATCCCACTTCGCTGCGACTGATGCGCTCCTCGAGCGCGACGTTGCCGACCTGGCGGGTTGAGCACCGCGCTCTCGCCGAACGTAACGCGGGAACCCGCCCTGTTAATAAAACCATAGCAAACGCCGCCTCGCGCCCGTTCGCGAACTTGCGCGTTTGCGCACCAACCTTAAGAGGCGCCAACCAACCAAACCTCAACCCAGCCCCAGTGCCTTCAAGACCTTGTCACCTGAGATCGTCGAACTGCGCCTGACGGATGGTTCTCGATCCACCGTTAAAGAACGCTACGTAATATCGGAGAAGCACGTCAATGTTGACCCGCCAGAAGTCCAACCGGTCGCGGACCAAACGTACTCGCAGGAAGCAATCCAAATTCATTACCCCAGACCTCGTGCTGGTCGACGGAAAATTGATGCGGTTCGTCGCCAATCAGGACAGCCCGCTGAGCGAAGCCGAACGCCTCCGCGGAACGGAGATGGAGGACGGCAACGATGCGGAAGTGGGGCAGTTCCTCCAGCTCGCCTATTTTGTCGCGCTCCAGTTCCGGCGACGACCGGGTGAATTCGAGCGCCTTCAGGCCCATTCGTTCTGGAAGGAGACGGGGCAGAAGCCGAAGGACCCGTCGACCTCGAAGTGGCTCATCTACTTCATCACCCAAGCGAGGACGCGGAAGGCGCGCGACCTCGCGGACAAGAAGGCCGTGATCCTCGACGGTTTGATGCACGACAAGGTGGAGGTCAGCGCGGTCGCCGCAGGCATCAAGGAGCTGGGCGGGGTCGATGGGGCGTACGAAGCGATGCAGACGCGAGCCAATCCCGTCCCCCGATACGAAAATGATCAAGACATGATGATGCAGATGAAACCAACCGCAAAAGGCAAAAGCGTCCTTAAGACTCAGAGCGCCAGAGCGGAACTGTCGAAGATCAGGCCGGCGGCGCGGAAGGATTTCGTCCACCCTACCCACGATGCCGCACGCGGGGAACCGAAGCCCCTAGTCGCCACGATGACGGGTTATCATGGTTTGAAATTCGTCCTGCCCCGGGGCTTGGATCCGTCGGGGCCGGCGAACGTCGAGCGTAACTTCGATCAGCGCTACCGCCGATATCATGATCGCCTGCATCGCGCCGGGACGATTCAGGGATGGTTGGCGTTGTCCAAGCTTTGCCGCAGCAAGAGCCGACTGGTTGCAGCCCTCTGTTTGGCTTTCACCGGTCCAGTCTGCGGAGCGTTCGGCTATAAGGCTCCGGGGCTGCAATTCCACGGCTCAGGCGGGACGACCATAGGGCGCGTTGCTGC
>Ga0206860_10177_pt1 | contig 13984 bp, 28 predicted proteins | sample Alteio_BWOrgCont_44_FD_152624 | JGI IMG/M metagenome (GOLD analysis project Ga0206860, IMG submission 152624) | Enriched cells from forest soil in Barre Woods Harvard Forest LTER site, Petersham, Massachusetts, United States -... | ecosystem: Environmental > Terrestrial > Soil > Temperate forest >...
GAGGGGACGGGGGCGCTGTATTAGTGGTAAGAGTTAGGTAGTAAGTGGTAAGTAAAAGAGCTAAATACACATCGGAATTTACCGTTTATTGTTTTTCACTTACTACTTAAACTCTTGCTACTTGACACTGGAAATTTATGAAAGCCGAAATACTTAATCTCTCCAAACGTATAGATCAGTCGCAGGTGCAACTGAGGAGGTTTCTTTGACTGGGAGAACGCGCTCAGACGCCGCGACGAGTTGGAAAGCATCGTGGGCGATCCCGAACTGTGGAACGATCCTGCGAAAGCGCAGGCCATCACGCGTGAGCGCAGCCACCTGCTTAATGTGATCGACGGCACGCTGGCGCTGGAACGCCAGTACAAGGACGCCGTGGCGCTGGCCGAGCTTGGCGAGGAGGAAAAGGATGCGGGCGTCGTTGCCGAGGCCGAGGCCGAGCTTGCGCGCATCGCGGAAAATCTCTCCAGACTGGAGCTGGAAAGCCTGCTTTCGGGCGAGGCGGACGGCAATGACTGCTTCATGGAGATTCATCCGGGCGCGGGGGGTACGGAGTCGCAGGACTGGGCGTCGATGCTGCTGCGCATGTATATGCGCTGGGCGGAGAAGTCGGGCTTCAGGCTCGAGCTGGTGGATGAACTGGCGGGCGAGGAAGCGGGCATCAAGTCGGCCACGATCCGCGTTTCCGGGCATAACGCCTATGGCTGGGCCAAGACCGAATCGGGCGTCCACCGGCTTGTGCGCATCTCGCCGTTCGACAGCAACGCTCGCCGCCATACCAGCTTTGCCAGCGTCTGGGTCTATCCGGTCATTGACGATACGATCGCGATCGTGATCGACGAAAAGGACCTGCAGATCGATACGATGCGCTCCGGCGGCGCGGGCGGCCAGCACGTGAACAAGACCGAGAGCGCCGTGCGCATCACGCACCTGCCCTCCGGCATCGCCGTCAAGTGCCAGACCACGCGTTCGCAGCACAAGAACAAGGCCGAGGCGATGGGGATGCTGCGCTCGCGGCTTTACGAAGTGGAATTGCGCGCCAGGGAGGAAAAAGCCAACGCGCTCAATGCCACCAAGACCGACAATGCCTGGGGGCACCAGATACGCTCCTACGTGCTGCATCCCTACCAGATGGTGAAAGACCTGCGCACGGGCGAGGAAACCAGCGATACGGCAGGCGTGCTGGACGGCAACGTCCAGCGCTTCATGGCGGCGGCGCTGGCGATACGGGTGAAGGGAAAGACGGAGGCGGTGGAGGATTTGCAGTGACGTTACCCCGGGGCTGAACAAACCCGTATTCATGTTATCTCAGTGGGTGCCGAAAGCGATTTATAGCTTGCCATGTTATAACAAATGTAATAATATGCGTTATTACTTAAGTTGTAACCCTCAAGGATCGCACCATGCAGCCCCTTAAAATAACGACCATCGGCAATTCCGTCGGCGTCATCCTGCCCAAGGAAGTGCTGGCTTTGCTTAATGCCGATAAAGGCGACATGCTTTATGTCACCCGCACGCCGGACGGTATCGCGCTTACCACTTATAATGAGAAGTTCGCACGGCATATGGAGGCGGCGGATGAGATCATGCGCGAGAACCGCGACGCACTCAGAAAGCTGGCGGAGTAACCATGTCCGTTACTATTGAAGCCGTCGAGCCGGAATGGATCGACGAGCAGGATACTATAGCCATCCATCGGCGCCAGATTGCCGATCATGGAGGTTCGGAAGGCGTGCGCGACATGGGGTTGCTGCAGTCGGCACTCGCACGTCCGCAGAATGCATTTCATTATAACCGGGTCGTCTCGCTCACGAAACTCGCGGCATGCTATGCGTTCGGCATTGCCAAGAACCATGCGTTCGTCGATGGCAACAAGCGCACCGCGCTCGTGGTATCATTGACGTTTCTGAGGGTGAACGGTTATAAGCTGCGCTCCACGCAGGAGGAAAATTATCTGGCGTTCTATGCGCTCGCTGAAGGAAGGCTGAGCGAGGAGGAGCTTGCCGCGTGGATGGAAAGCAGGGTGTATAAGGTCGCATGAACTCCCTCGGCATTGATAAATCTCCCGCAAGCACCCGCGTCGTCGTCGCCATGTCGGGCGGGGTGGACAGCTCCGTCGTGGCGGCGATGCTTAAGGAACAGGGCTACGAGGTCGTGGGCATCACGCTGCAGCTTTACGATCATGGCGCGATGCTGGCAAAAAAAGGCGCGTGCTGCGCCGGTGCGGACATCCATGACGCGCGCAAAGTGGCCGAGCGGATAGGCATCCCTCATTACGTGCTCAATTACGAGAGCAAGTTCCGCGAGGCGGTCATGGACGACTTTGCCGACAGTTACTTAAGCGGCCAGACGCCCATCCCGTGCGTCAGATGCAACCAGTCGGTCAAGTTCCGCGATCTGCTGAAAATGGCGCGCGACCTAGGCGCGGACGCGCTCGCCACCGGCCATTACGTGCGGCGCGAGGCGGGGCAGGGCGGCGCAGAGCTGCACCGGGCGAGCGACGCGGGCAAGGATCAGAGCTATTTTCTGTTTGCGACGACGCGCGCGCAGCTCGACTTCCTGCGGTTTCCGCTCGGGGCGTTGCGCAAGGAGGACACCCGCGCCCTGGCGCAGAAATACGCCCTTCCGGTAGCCGCCAAGCCCGACAGCCAGGATATCTGCTTCGTGCCGGACGGCGACTATGCGAAAGTCGTGGCGAAACTGCGCCCCGGCGCCTGCCTGCCCGGCGAGATAATGCATATGGACGGCCGCGCGCTGGGCAGCCACGAGGGCATCATCCATTACACGGTCGGCCAGCGGCGGGGCTTAAGGCTTTCCTCCGAAGAGCCGCTCTATGTCATCCGGCTGGATGCGAAGGAGGCCAGGGTCGTCGTGGGGCCGAAGGAGGCGCTGCTCACAAAGACGTTCAGGGTGCGGGACCTCAACTGGCTGGCCGGGGACAGCCTGCCCGCAGGCGGGATGGAGGCGCAGGTCAGGCTGCGCTCGATGAGCCCGCCGGTGGACGCGGAAATCCGCGGCACAGGCGAGGGCAGGGCGGAAGTGACGCTGCTCAACCCGCGCGAGGCGGTCGCGCCCGGGCAGGCCTGCGTGGCCTATGCGGGCAGCCAGGTGCTGGGCGGCGGCTGGATAGTGGCCTGAAGGCCGTTTCTCCGGCTGGACAAACGCCTCCCTCTCCCTTATAAAGCGAAACCTTTTTACTCTCCGCGTTTTAAGGCGCGGTGATGTGCCCCGATGGCGGAATTGGTAGACGCGCTAGTTTCAGGTACTAGTGAGTAACATCGTGGAGGTTCGAGTCCTCTTCGGGGCACCATCTTGAAAGGCAATGATTTTATTGCCTTTCCTTGGTATGCTGCAAATGGCCTTTTCCAACTTTATAGGCATATGGCTATTTCTTTTCCAACTTCGGCCTCCCATTGGGGTATATTTTAATTGTGATTTCTGGGAAAGGATCAGGTACGGGCGCGGCGTGTATTTCAATATGCATGTGATTTCCCTGGTCACGCACTTGGCTACTCGGCCATGATTCATTAATTCTCTGAATAAAATGAGCATATACAAGCTCAAATAGGTCAGCGTTGTAATCGTTCTGGCTTTTCATTTCTTTTCCTCCAATTTTGCAACATTATCAGCCGCCCCTTCCGCCATGGCGCGTGAGCGCGGAAGGTAGACTTCGAGAATCTTCGTCGCCTCATCCAGCGAGTGGCCGGTAATGGCACAAATCTGGGGTATGGTCGAGCCCGCTTCCGCCATCCTGACAACGCAGGTGCGACGCAAGTCCCGAAACTGGATGTCCTTGCCTACCCCGATAGCCGTAAACACTTCGCGCACGCGCGCGCATAGCATGTCTTTGCTGTAGGGCTTACCGGTGCGCTCTTCGTGCAGGATAAGCAGGCTGTCATGGTTGAGCGCGTCCAGCATGCCCTTTAAGACCGGATATTTGTAAACGGGAATATCTACCACGGCGCCGGTCTTTGACTGCTTCACGCGCATCCATTGTCCATCATAGGCCGTGCGCGCGAGCATGCGGATATCACCCGGACGCTGCCCGGCATCGTACCCTATCTGAATGGCGCGCGCGATTGACGGTATCCCCAACTCGATAGCCTTGGCCTTCGCCCGCTCGATGATGTCCTGCGTGACGATTCCCTGCCTGGGTTTGTCCTTCGGTATTTTCATCTTTGCGAAGGGATTTTTATCAATGTCCTCCGCATCCACGGCCTGCTCGAACACCACGCGGGCAATCTGGACGAAGTTCGAGGCCGTCCGCGTGCCGGGCCCGAACGAGTTGTAAAGCATCTTCGCCATGCGGCGGGTGATCCCCTTGACCGGATCATCGCCAATCCGCTCTTCCAGCTTCTGCAGGTAATGCAGGTAAAGCTTCTGCGTCTCGGGCCGAAGGTCTGTAAAACAGGCGTCTTTTCGATATTCGGTTATCAGCGCCGCCACAGTGCCGTCGAGCACCGGACAGCTCACATATCCCTTGCGCCATTTTTCAAGTTGTGCGGTCAACTCCGAGGCTTTGGTAAGCCAATCATCCCCGAGGCGCACCGGCCTAAACGGGCATTTCGTCCACACACCGAAAACCTGATAGCTTTTCTTGGGCTGCCAGTAGCGGTAAATCTTCCCTTTGATGCGCTTTTCAATGACGTAGAGCATTTTCACCATCACCATCTGCCAGCCTCCGCGCGAGTTTTTCTTCTAAATCGGCACCGGAGTCTGCTTTAATATTCCCTAACTTGTCAAAGTAAAGCTCTATAGCTTTGAAATCCCATAGTTTGTTATGGACAGGCCGGGGCGCACCTTTCTTTGCCATCATTTCGGTGAAAGTCGTCGTGCATATCCCCAACCGCCGGGCGGCTTCAGTCTTGGTGACGATGCGCGGTAGGTCGATCATTTCGCCCTCAACGCCTGCATGAGATAGGGATCGATATCCGATTGCTTGAGCATCCACTGCTTATAATCGGCGGGCAGGTCGCGGATCGCCATTCCCTTGTGCTTGCCGAATGACATGACTGTGGGCACGCGCGCGATCTCGCTGGTGCGCCACAGCGCTTCCCAATCCTCTTTCTCCTGCGGCTCAAGATTCTGCATCACCCGCCACAGAATGCGCGTGCAGTTCATGACGTCAGCAGCCGCCGAATGCGCATCTTTCAAAAGCTCCCGAGCTTTCGCCCTGTTCAGGAAATAGAGGACTGCGGATTGTGAATGACTATCCAGCCCCGGCCATAGCATGCGGGACAGCGCCAGCATGCATATGCGCTTTATGTCGGGCGAGCCGATAACTTTCCAGTCGTAATCGACGTTGTAGCCGATGAGGTAAGCGACATCGGCAGGCAGGGAGAAATCGGCATGTGGACGGCAGCCGATCAGGTCTTCATCCATAATATAATGCGTAGCCATCGCGCCGTACTCGATAGGCTTGCCGGGGTTATAGCGCTGGCAGAACATTGGCCCCATGGATAAATCGGGCTTGATTTCCAGATAGGCAGCCTCGACGAGCCGCGGCTCGTCTATGCCGGTGGTTTCTGTGTCAAAAACGATGGCTTTGCTCATTTTTTAATCCTCAGTTCGGTTTTGCGAAAGGGTCAAGAGCCGTGCCCGCAATAAAGTTATCGGCTGCCTGTACCTCAGAGAAAAAGTCCTTCAATTCTGTTTGCATGGCTTCTACTAGGTTGATGTCAATATGACTTTCCTGATCGTCTTCGCTTCCCTGCGTGCCCTGGGCCGAAGACAGGAGCGCAACATAGACCGCCTGCGCTCCAATGAAAAATGACCGGCGAAGATGGATGCGCAACGGGATCGGCGCGTTTTGCGGAATGCACGATTTTGCATATTCTACCCATGCGTCTTGTATCGGATTATCGCTCATGAAGCCCCCTGTAGATGTTTAAAAGTTATCGCCCACACCCAAGGATTGTCGCGCCATGCGCTCTCGCCATTGATGCGCTCCCATATTCCGCAGAATGCTTCTATATGTGACTTCTCGTACTTACTGGTGATGATGGCACCTTCAGCGATTGCATCTTCCTCGCTTATCTCCTGCAAGCGCTCGACGCGCACATCGGTAATTTCCAGCGTGATGCGGGATAGAGCGCGGGGCATGAAGATCGAAGGCCTCCAGAATCCTTTTAGCCATTCAGGTTTTTCCTCATCGGCTTTGTAATATATCGCCTTGGCCTTTCCCATTTCCGCTTCTGCAAAGGTTTCCCGCACCCAAAATCTATCTCCCTCCATTCCATAGGGACACCATTCTCCGCTTGTGCCATCGCCATGACCTGTAGAGGCAAGCACCCATGTCCATTTGCCTTGCGGCGTTTGATAGGGTCTCACGGGATGCAAACCATCGCCACCGTTTATTTGTGGCTGCGGTTTGAGCGCGCGCCGCGTCTGCGTCTTCGTGCCTGCCAGAATCGCACGCACCATTGGCGCGCTGAAAAGTATGGGGCGTTCTTTCATGTTTCGATCCTCCGGTATTCGATGATGATCCCTGCATCACGCGCGCGGCTGATTCCCTTCTCCATTCCGGGCGAGATTCCGCGATCCCGGTAGACGACCATTTTGTATGCGCCGAAAATCCACGCGTGGCCGGCGTCGATGCCCCACGCCCTTTGAACAGGATCATCGTCGTCGAGGATGCCGGGCTGCGTATAAAGCAGGTGTGAGGCAAGCGGAGCTTCCCCGCGCGACAGGCTATTGCGCACGCAGCGGCGGGCGTAGGATACATTCGCCTCAACGTCACCAGCATAGGGAGATTCCAAGATCACTTTGAGCATGAAGGCTCTCTTTGCGGCAAAATAGCAAATTCCGTACCCTTGCAGCCCAAACAGGGATGCAGGCGGTAGGTCTCTTCCAGGATCACCGGCGGCGAAAAATTGTGGTCAATGCGCTGTTGCCTTGAAGGTACGGCGATTGTTTTACATTTCGGACACCATATTTTTGATCCGTTCATATCGTTACCTCCTCTGGAAGTGCAATTGATCCATCCACCTGATCCCCCCAAACAGCCCATCCCGCCGCAGTGTCACGCGCGAACAACTCGACGCGGGGAACATCGCCAAAGAGGCGCACAAGGCGCTCGCGCGCTTCGCGGGGCTTTCGGGAATGGTCGCGCACGATGGCGGTGATGATCTGGCGGACGTCGGCACTGACGCGCTGCGGTCGGCCCCGCGTGGCAAAAAGGCAGTCCTCGCTGTTCGCCCGCGTCCAGTTGCCCATGCCGAAGTGCTCTGCGCCGTTCACCGTAAGCTTGCGCCATGTGAAGCCCTTCATGGTCTTGAGGGTAAAACCCCATGCCTTGACGACCGCAAGAGCTTCTTCCGGCATCGGCGCGACCCACCACATTGCCAGCAAGCAGTCATCGGCGGCAATCTTCCGCACTGGCAGCGCACAAAGCTCGGGCACCGTCATGCAGGAATATTTGTGCGCTGCACCGCGTTTGCCAGCGTTGGCCTTGTCACGGTAGACCCAGGGCGGATCGGCATATATGAGCGAGTATTTAGGCATTGGCCGGCGCTTTCTCTCCCATAGCCGCGCGCATCTCCTGACAGCGTTGGTGGAATGTCCTATTGGTCTCACCGGGCATTTGTGCGAATCCCTTGGTGATATCCTCCGGTATAGGAAGTTTTGCGGGGCCTGTTATGGAGGCGGCAATAGCCTCTGCTTCTGCATCAGTCTGCGGTTTAGCTGGTTGCGGCGCTCGCTCGGGTTCACGCTTCTTCATTCCTTCAGCGGGCGCGGTGTTGCCTTTGGTATCCTCGACCATCTTCACTCCATCCAGTGCGAAACCAAGCGCGACCGCCGCGAGGATTTTTTCCTCATCGGCAGCGGGGGTCATTTTCACCAGATTGGGGAATTTTGCGGCAAGGGCGGTGAGATCGGTAACGATTATTTTTTTAGACATGGGCGTATTCCTTTTGTGGGTTATCGGCGGTTGCCGGGGTTATTGTGCTGCGCCAGCGGCAGCAATCTTGTTCTCTATGCTGGCTAGAGTCTCACCGTGACGTACCCAGACCTTGATCTGCCTGTAGACACCCCGGGTGGTTTTCCGATTGTTGACGGCAGTCCTATCGTTCGTGCCATACGTCACGAGTTGCCGATCTGGCCAGCCGTGGGATATGCGCCTTGCAAGGCGGCGCGCTGCCTTTGCGGTTTTCTGGTTCATGCGGAGTGATCCTCCAGCGCGGCGCTGGAATTTATTACGATGCTATCCACCACCCCTTCTGGTAGATAAGCGCCACACTCCACGAGCATGGCGAGTTGCTTATAGACGGGCTTTATCTCGCCCGCCTCGGTCGCCTTCGGGTAAATCTTCCCTATTTCGACCAGTTGATCCTGGGTGAGATTTGCGAAGCTGTATTTTCGTGAAGCCATTGCTTTTTCTCCTGTGGGATTTTTGTTGCTAATTTATTATGCGAGAGGGTCTATTTCGGGCGGCGGCTCCCGTTTCACAGCATGGGAAGCGACAACAGCTTTTTGCCGGTCGATCTCTTCCTTGATGCGTTTCTTTGCGTACAGGATAGGATCGATATCCGCGGGAACCTGTTCTTCGAATTTTACCGCCAGCAAACTCTGGGTATCGTAGGATGCTTTCTCGCGGATGATCGAAAGTGAAAAGCTCAGTTTAATCGGCTTAAGTTCTTCAGACATTTTGGACTCCTTTAAAGGTGGTTAAAATCAGCAGGCCAACAGATAGTTGGGCGGCTCGGGGTGGACGACTGACGAAATTTTATCCATCACGCTCTCAAGGAACGTGTTGAAATTTTCCAAGAGCTTTTCAAGGCAGGCGATGTACTCTACATCGCGTTCGACGCGGATCACGGTGCGGGGAAGCTCGGCATGCCAAGCAACGATATCCACGAAGCGCCGCTCGGTTACGAATAGCTGTCCCTGAAGCTGCGGCCAGTATTTGCGATCCACCTTGCCGGTGAGCAGGTATTCGATCTGCGTCTGCGGCTGCGGGCATTTTATTTCCAAAAGGCCGTCCTCCCCGACGAGCCGATCCGGGCTGCAGCCGATGGTCTTTTTTTCGTTCGTGACGAAGCCAACTTTTTTCACCTGCACTTCATGATCGAATTCGTACCAGGCCGCCGCATCGGCTTCCGACATAAGGGCGGTTTCCATGTACGGGGAAGTATAGGTGTTGATATGCCGCTCAAGGCACCTCTCAGCGATTAGGTGGTAGGCATATTTCTCCCATGATTTCGACGGCTTCCCATCTGGTGTGATGATCTTATCGAAGCTGGAACTTGTCGGCAGCCCGAGCTTCAGCCTGTCGTATTGGTCGCTGTATTGTTCGCAGAAATGATAGACCGGAGGCATCTATTTACCCTCCTTTTCTGCGGCCTTTTTCGCTTTGGCGATCTTTTCTTCAAGCGCGCTGGTCGCCCGGCGGTAATCCTTGAATAGGATCGATTCGACGCTTTCAGCGTTCATGTACTTCAGGAATGCCTTGGTATCCGCACCGGACTCTTTTATAAGGCGATTGATGTTCGCGGCCTGCGCGTCATCGACAACCCCACCTGATCCGTCATCGTCATCAAGCGTGATGATGTTGAGCAGCATGCAGAGAGTGTAACGGCGCCCATAGCTGAAGGTCGAGCCCATACCCTGAATGTTGCTCTTTCCGCCGCTCGTATCGAGCGGCAGGGGGATTTCTGCCTCGCGGAAGTGGCCATTGCGATGCGACAGACGACTGACCACCACAGCCCCACCGCCTTCGCGGTTCTTTGTCGTGCAGGCAACGCTCATGGATTCGGCGAGCAGCAACGGGCGCACGATCTTGTCGATCTGATCAAGAGGGACATATCGGAAGGCCTCTTTCTGCCCGGCCTTGGGATTTCCTTTCTCGATGTCATAGCCCACCGATTTCGTTTTCACGATACGGATTCCGGCAAGCTGCTGTGCTATGCGGGCCATCGCCTCGTTGAACTCCTTCTCGGCCTGCTTTGCCTCCCAGCGCTCTTGCACAGCCATCAAGCGCTCGATGGTGGCGACTCCCTCCGGCGTAGGGTTCGCGGCGAGTTTTTCTATGATAGCCATGTATCCGCCAGCCTGGGCGGGGAGTGGGGCAGCTTCCTGTGTTGCAATTTCGTTCATGCGCTTTTTCTCCAAAGTTCAAAATATTTGCGTGCCTGGTCGTCAAAGAAAGCCTTTGCCCGCTGCACCATGTTTCCCTCGTATTTCGCCAGAATCTTGTGAGCGTCGGCATAGGCGACGATGACGGCATATTCCCCTTGCTGATGCTGAAGATCATGCTGGCGGCGCGTCATCGGCACGGCGGAAAAGATCGGCTTAAATCCGGTTCCTGAATTTGCCGCGCGCCGGACATGACAGGCGATGTTGCGCCAGTTCGTACCATCCCATTCGCTGTACTGGCCGTCGAGGCAACTGCGCTGAAGGGAAACCCAATTAAGGAAAGCCTGATCCTTGCGTTTCATGCTTCCGCCTCCACGATAAGATCGTTGATCGCCTCTTCCTCAGTGGCTCCGTACCCGATAGGATCGCCAAGATCATAATCAGCGTAGGTCGCCGTCCAGTCGCAGCACCTGACCGGAATGGGCGGTGTCAGGCGCTGCGTGACGATCTCGCGTGAATTATGCTGGCGAGCAGCCATTATGCGGCCTCCGCGAGCTTGCGCATGTCTTCCAGCGCTTCTTCGTTTTCGCAGTAAAAATCCGGTATTTTCTCAATTTTTGGATCGCTCTTGAGATAAATGAGCGCGGCGGCTGCGGGAGTTCCCATGCAGAACTCCATCGCTGCTCCGGCCTCGCCAGCAAGAGTTACAACCCATCCGGCGCGGCAATGAGTTGTACCGCAGGTATGCCATGCGGACATATCCAATGCTCCGGGCTTGGAAACCGCCTCATATAAGGTTTTATGAATGTCCTTGATAAAAGGAACACCGCTCAGGTCGGCATCGCTCAGGACGGCACCGCGCAGGACGGCACCGCGCAGGACGGCATCGCTCAGGTCGGCACCGCGCAGGACGGCACCGCGCAGGACGGCATCGCTCAGGTCGGCATCGCGCAGGACGGCACCGCGCAGGACGGCATCGCTCAGGTCGGCATCGCTCAGGACGGCACCGCGCAGGACGGCATCGCTCAGGTCGGCATCGCTCAGGTCGGCACCGCGCAGGACGGCACGGCTTCCATCACCATCGCCTGCAAGCCATTTTTTATGCTGTTCGAGCACGACCTCTAAAGAGAGGCCATTAAGCATAACCTTTCCGGTCCAGCGATTTAAAATTTCCTTCATATTAATACCTTTCTTTTGGGTTAAAAATTAATCAGTACCCAGCCAGCCAGCGCACGATCCCAAGTCGGTCGAGCCCGGTGAACAATCCAGCCAGCGCTAGGCTCATGAAGCCGAACAGCGCCGCGACCGTGAGCAACAGCGCCCCCACGCTGATGTTTGCGATTTCGATGTCCGGGTGGCGGTCAGCTCGTACCCTGCGGCACGCACGGGAAACGTTAAGAAGGTTGCGTGCGCTCTCAAGGTCTCGGGCCTTGCGCTCTTTTTCCAGAGAGTAGGCAGCGGCCCGGCGCACGCGGCCAAGGTCAATAACCTTGTCGCTTTCGTCCTTCAGGTAACCGCTTAAAAATCCTGTGGTATCAAGCATAGCGCATCACCTCCTCAAATCCGGTTTCCTCTAACTCTGCGAATGGGATCAGCCCGACGTCGCTACGTCCGCACCAGTGGCAGGGGCCGGTATAAGTGGCGCTCGCGCCTTCCGGCCAGGGCGTGTTGGCATCATCGGCACAACTGCGGCACATATCTTCCATCGTGCCGTCGCGCTTATGTTGTGCGATCTCGATGGAGAGCATGGTTGCTTCGTTGCTGTGGGCAAGCTTGCTCATGCGCGGCCTTCCGCTTTTGCGATTACCGCAAACGCTTTATCCAGCAGTGGGGCTTCGTCTTTTTCAAACTGCCCGCCGAACCCGTCATGATTCATCAGTTCCGCGCATTCCTTCAGGACGGCGAGCAATTCTCGCGCTTGGGAAAGAAGGCATGCGCATTGTTTTGCTTCTTCGATGGTCTTGGTCGCATAATGCGAGTGGTGGCTCATGTAGCGAATGCTTGCCACTTCCAGGCCGCCTTCTTGTATGTTGAATTCTTTTGAATGCCATCCACGCCCCTGGTCATCGATAACGGCCAATCCGTTGGGGTGATCGGGGAAGAAATCTTTAACTACCCAAGGCGTGTTATTCATATGGCCTCCGTTGATTCGATGTTGATGTTGCTTTCTGCCGCCGCCCGGTTCTGCGCGATGATGCTGGCTGCGGCGTCTGTGGCATCGCAGGCCCGATCAATCGCCCGCAGACGTTCGCGCTCGGCCCAGTCGGTAGTGATGAGGATGCGCTCTTTGCGGTTCGCGCTCAGGCGGGCGGAGAACTGATCCCATATCTCGGTCATGTCAGTATCGATCATCACCATGCCTGCCCCCTGCTATCGACGATGTAGGTGCCATGATCGCGGGCATCCGACATGCCGCCGGTGCCGTTGCAGCCTAAGCCGTCTTCCCGCATGCGCGATTCAGCGTCGGCGTTTTGCTTCGCATGTATTGCGGCCCACTTACGGCCATGCGCTTCCATCTCGCGGGCGCAGCGCTCAAAAGCTGATTCTGTTTGTGTGATGTGCGGCATTTCGTCCCCCGTTTTGTGAGCTTGGGGGGAGTATAATGGATAAATCCAATACGTCAATTATAAAAATGGATATATCCAATATATTTTATAAGGCAAGGATTTCTGATGCTTGCAAGGTAGAAAATCCTATTGGACTACCAATAACAGCCGTTTTCTATGGCATTTTTCATTGGAGGCGTTTCAACTGGGGAGGGTTTCCGCCATTTATCTGTTATAAATCCCCTATAAGCCGCATCACGTTTCCAGCGTTCTCCGGCCACCCCAAAAAGAAATTGAAGGCTTCCCCCTAAATGAATACCTATCTTGCCGCATTTCTTGGCGTGGGCGGCTAAGGGAAGAGAATAGGCGCCAGCGCCTATAAGCGCGATATCATAAGAAATGCCATCCATTTCCGATTTTAAGCGCTCTAGCGCGTTGCGCCAGGTTGTATCCACCGGCGGCACCAGCGCGGCACTTAATGGCGCTCGCACGGTAAGCAATTCAAAGGATGGTAAAAGCGCAGGGTTTTTCCAGAGGTCTTTCCGGAAAGCATATTGCTCTGAAATCGATTGAACAAATGGCGATATAACTAAAACGCGTTTATCGGCAAGAAGGGCGCTCCAGGGGGAATCAGAAAAGAACGGCTCAAGCGTTCTAAACTTTACGAGCACAGAGTTTTTTGCGTATTCAGCAAGAATGCGCGGCTCTCCCGCTACATCCCATGAAACCAGCATGTCACATTGTTTGACGGCATCAAGATAAGCTTCCGCAAATGCGTCAAAATTGACTTCCTCCTTTGGGAAAACGCCTGCATTCATATGCAGATTATGGAATATATGCTCTTTGTATGCCTTCGGAGAGAGTCCTTTATTGCGGGCTTTCTTTCTTTTTAGATATGCATAAAGAGCGGCAGATTCTACCGATCCCATTTTCCCAGCCGCATAAGGAGCGCTAGTTGAAATGGCAGCCATCAGATGTGGCGCGGCATCTATTACGGCACGCCTGACAATAAAAATTCTTTGAACGGCATAAGTTTTTTTTCTTATTTTCCATACAATCTTATGGATTACAGGAAGCGACCTGAGAAAAGCGGATAGTTTAAGGTATATCTGCAAATTCATAAAATCGCCAGTAGCCATCTTATAACAAGCGATGCAACGCATTCACAAATATATATAATTATAATAAAGGCCAAGAATGCGGCAAAAATATCCGCTCGATCTGAATAAAAATCATCTTCGCTCATAAACATTACATAAAATTTAACTGGAAATTAATCATTAATTAATAAATAGGTAGTATAAAGTCGCTCTTCCGTCTACCGTAAATTGTGTTTGAAATTAAGGAAAATTTATGTCTGAACATCA
>Ga0206860_10178_pt1 | contig 13917 bp, 18 predicted proteins | sample Alteio_BWOrgCont_44_FD_152624 | JGI IMG/M metagenome (GOLD analysis project Ga0206860, IMG submission 152624) | Enriched cells from forest soil in Barre Woods Harvard Forest LTER site, Petersham, Massachusetts, United States -... | ecosystem: Environmental > Terrestrial > Soil > Temperate forest >...
TTTCTTGGGGCGGTTGTATCGTGGGAGAGGAAGGCGGAGATCCAGACAGAAGTTGCACTGTCTGCCACGGGGTGTTTTTCTGGCCGCCGAAGGTCGAGGAAGGACGTTGAGTAGAGCATTTGATCACTACATCATGGTGGATTGGAGCGCCAATAGTACCCCAAAGACGGGGAAGGACTCTATCTGGCTCTGTGTCGGCAATCGTGATGGTTCTTTAGCGCCTGAGAATCTGAGTACCCGAGATCGGGCAGTGGAGCGCATTTCCGAGATTACCAGCGGGTGCGTTAAGTCAGGTGGACGAGTCCTGATTGGATTTGATTTCGCTTTTGGTTACCCCAATGGTTTCGCCGAGAAAGCATGGCCAGAGATCCAAGGAAAGCCGTGGGAGAAGGTTTGGAAGGGCCTCCTTGGGGAGGTCAAAGGCGACACCCAGGACAAGGACAAAGGTTTCGACAGATTTGCTTTCGCATCCAAACTGAATGAACGAGTTGTGGGTGGTGGCGGCAAGGCTGGTCCCTTTTGGGGATGCCCTATGAAGTCAAATTGGATCGGTCCAAAGAAGCCAAATCCGTTTCCATTGCAGCTTGGACGGCTAAGACTCACGGAACGGCATATCTCTGGGGTTCAGGAGACTTGGAAGCTTTATGCTCCTGGTAGCGTCGGCAGTCAGACTTTATTGGGTATTCCTCGGGTGGCTGACTTACGTTTCAATCGTTTCAAAGACTGCTCCGAAGTCTGGCCCTTTGAGACTGGCTTCAGCACTGGGACCAAACAGGTGGTCTTTGCTGAGATCTGGCCTGGGACAGTAGAAAGCGCCGTCAGGCTACTACCCAGTGGTTCGGTTCGGGATGCCGTCCAGGTCCAGGCAATGGTGGAGTGGTGCATCAGGAAGGACCGTGGAGGCATGCTGAAGGCTGAGTTTGTTTGGAACGGTGAGGGCGTAACGGAAGAGGTGATTAGTGAGGAAGGATGGATTCTGGGAGTGGCTACAAAAGCACATCTTTGACAATGTCCCTGGGTAGGTGTAAAGTGAAAGCACATCAAGAGTTGGGCTGACGCCTGCGCCAACCTGCCGACGGGCAAGGTGGTAAGAATCGATGTGGCTCCTACCAAGGGACAACGAAACGTAAAGCGTCAGCTCTCCTTCAATCCTGGGAGGGCTATTTTTTTGCCCTCCCCAACTAAGGAGGGCTTTTTCATGTCTACACAAGAAAGTCTGCTGTCCCAGATTCCGCTCGATGTCCAAGCTAAAGTCAAAAGTAAGACCGTGGTTGAGACATCCTTCGCCACTGGCCCTGGTTTTTGCGCAGGTAAGGTCGAGAAGCATAACCCTCCCATTACCTTTGAGCAGGGGGTAGCCTGGCTGGAACGCTACCGAGGGGACCTAAAAGGCGGATGCATCATCTTTGAGGGTGAAAGCCGCCTCTGGTTCAGATGGGGAAAATTTGACCGTTATGAAGCCAAACCCAAGACGCCCCGCCCAGTACCAGGAATTGCTTTGGCGGACCTGACAGATCCAGAGGTCATCTATGCCAATGGTCTACGCAGGGATGGCAATAAGCTAGTTACGGACTCAGATAAGGCCTACACAGTAGCCATACTCACAGATGAACAGACGAAATTGATTGAAGGCCGAGAAAGGAAACCGAAGAAGTTCCAATAGTACCTTGACATCAGACCTCTTGTGCGAGATTGATCCAAGCCACAGGAGGTCTGCAATGTCTTTGGTTCGAGCCGTTCTACGCAAAAACGGGATCACTTTCGACGACTTTTGGCGCTGGGCTGAGAAGGCATCCAAGGGTTCCCACAAGCGTCTATTTGATTCCTACGACAAGGCTCTCCAGGACATTGAGTTGGCTGAGGAGACCTATCAGATTTGGCTTCGGCGTAACTGGGCGAAACCTGATCTTGAGTTCAGCAAGAAACAGTGGGAAGTGAAGCAGAAGAAATTGCAGGCAAAGGCAATGGTCAGGCTGGAACGAATTTTCAAAGCCTACTGCAGGGCTAGTTCCGAAAGAACTCTTTGATGTCGACTTCAAGGGTCTCCGCAAACTTTACTACGGCTCGCAAGGTAAAGTTGATTTTCCCGTTCATCATATTGTAAACGTTGCCCTTGTCCTGATCCGAGTCGAAGGCGAGTCGTTCAATGGTCCATCCCCGCTTCTTAACCAACCGTTTGATATTGGCGGCAATGCGGGCGTTGGCGGATTTGAAGAGTAGGGTCTTGGTGGTTGTCATGCCACCAAGGTAGCCTTTTTTTGTTCCTAAAAAGATGTAGCCAGTACATCCAAAGGCGCTCTAAAATTGAGAATTCCTTCCGAAGGAGTTCACATGCCTACGCCCTGCAATCAATGCAAAGGAACTGGACGATGTAAGAGTTGTGCTGGATCTGGAAAAGCAGCCTATCCAGGATTTGGAAAGCCTGGAGATAAGCCCTGTGTATTTTGTCACGGTTCTGGGGTATGTCAAAACTGCCACGGCAAAGGTCAAAAGTAGTGCGGGTGAGTCAGTAGGGTTCTGATCTATTTTAAAATTACTCCATGGGGTTGGAGAAGAAAGTATGCAAGATGAGTATAAAGACAGGCCGCTAATATCAAATGATCTTGTTACTAAGGATTTGGAGGCACTGAGTCGTCTAAAAAAAGTTGACCCAGCGGCATACAAGAATGTCAGGGATATTTTTGATTGCGTCAATGCCATCGGAGATGTTTATGTCGTTCTTGGAGACGAGAAGGACGGGAAAGTCATATTGGTGGGGAAGAGTAAAAAGGATCCCAAAGTTGATTTAAAAACGGATAGGGGCGTACCAGTCGAGTTTCTGCTTTTGCACTATGAATCAGAACCAAAAGACGAACATGGCTATACAGCAAGCGAAAGAAATGCTTACGGGTTTGAAGTCAAAGAATCTTCGTCTGACCTCGATGCGGAAATTGAAGAGTCGGAAATTGTAAGGAAGAAATGGAAGCAGGCTAACAAGAAAGGCTGTTTTGTGGCAACGGCATGCTACGGCAGTTACGAGTCGAAGGAGGTAAAGATACTTCGGCGGTTTAGAGACCTTTATTTGGAGTCATTTGGACTAGGAAGGTTTTTTGTCGAAACCTATTACAAGTTTGGACCTTCGGCGGCTGACTTTCTCGATACCCACCCGTCGATAAAAGGACCCATTCGTGGCGTAGTCCTTGGACCAATTGTTAAGGTGACGTCACTCCTTCTTCTTTTCTCAGGAAGAAATAGCTTGAGTTCACGGAACGGGTGCGCAAAGGATCAATAAATGAGAGATGGAGGTGGTCATGGCTGATGCAGCGGCGAAAAACTTGTCCGGGGATTGGATTGGGTACTACAACTACGGGGATAGCCAGTCACCTCATACTATGGAATTGAATCTAACTTTCGTCGGGAAGCAATTGTCAGGCCGTGGGATCGATGACGTTGGAAAGTTTACGATTAACGGCACCAGCAGCGGGGATGGTTGCTCCTGGACGAAGTCCTACGACACACATTGCATTGAGTATGAAGGATGTCTGGAAAAAGGATGCATCTGGGGCATTTGGTTCGCAGGTTGGAATAGAGGCGGATTCATGATCTGGCCCCGCAAAGGCAACGGACCTGGAATTGAAGAAGAGAAACCCGAGGTAATCAATGTTGGGGAAACGGTTCCTATGTTTGCGACCCAGAGAGCCAAGTCATGGGTGAGATGAGCTTCTGGGATCGATGGTACTGGGCCAACTACCTTAAAGGCACCAATCCAATTACGACCCTAATCCGAGGGCTGGTATACGGCTTTTGGATTCCAATATTGGCTTCGGCCATTCTCTGCTTTTTCATTGACCCACAATGGCGGCACGTTGAAGGCATGGCCCAATGGAGTCCTTTGGGTTACGTCCGATTCTATTGCTATTTTTGGGGCATCGTCTTTTACACTTGTTGGCGTTATGCCTGCTTCTATGCCTCATTTTTCTGGAATGATACTGGGAGCATCGCCGCCTTTGTTCGGCGAGTGATTTTTATGAATTGAAATCAAGGAGGAGCCATGGAAACCATTGATGAACTCAATACCATGCGGTTCAAGGCATTCGAATTCGAAAACCGATGCTCCGATGCCACCTATCATACCCAACTTGCTCGTTATCAATCGGCTGCTCGGGCTCTAAAGGAGCATCCCGACGCCGAAGCCAGGGACGAATTTACTGGAGCTTTCTTGGATCTGCATCGGGCATTTACGGCTTGGAAGGAAGAGGAATGAACCTCACTGACGACCTCCGAAACGAAATTCAGTCCCACTTTGAGAGCGGCAAGACTTTGGTGGTCAATGGATGCCTCGCCTTGGAGGACGAGGATTTGAAAGCTCTCCCCTTCATGAGGGTACGAGGGAACCTGACCTTGAAATGTATGACCTGTTTGACGAGGCTTTGGGGGTTGAAGGTAGCGGGCGATTTGGTTATCGATGAATGTGATTTCCTTGAAGTGTTACCCAGAACTTGTGTGGTCGGTAAAGGTTTGATTTTGAAAAATAATATCCTTTTAAGCAGTCTTGGGGAGAAGCCATCCTGCAAATTCCTCTACGTGGAGTCTTGCACCTCTTTGACTGTCCTTGAACTTGGGATAGAGAGGTGCCACGACATCACTATCAAGCACTGCCATGACCTTCAGTTTTTGACCCAGAATAACATCGACTGGGCACCGGCAGAGATTACGATTGAGGATTGCGGTTTGATATCGGTGCCTTCGGGTTTGAGTGTGGGTGTGGCGTTGAGGGTTATTGGCTGCGAAAAATTGGAATCTGTTGGAAGTCAAGTCATGAGTGGTGGCGACATGGATTTCAGTGGATGCAAACGCCTTGGGTCTATAGGTTCAAACTTATTCGTCGGTAAAGACCTGATTCTAAAGAATACGGGTTTGGAGATGCTTCCCGAAGATTTAACAGTTGAAGGGGTTATTCAGACGGATGGTTCCCCAATTAGGAATCTCATGGAAATAGGTGAAACCAGGAGATAGCTTGGCACCATTCAATTGATCTGCAAGACTTGTTTCGTCGCTATTTGGGGTGAAATGCATGCGTGTCTCAGCCAGCAGTTGGTACGAACTCTACGATCCATCCGAATGCGCCAGACGGGTCAGTCTCATTGCCGCAGGTGTCCAGGGTGCTGAACCAGGAGCCTACGAGGTCGTCCTAGAGGAACTGGGGCGTCGGCATGAGTCCGCCTACCTCGCCACCCTTGAACCCGCCATTCGTATAGCCCCTGGCACCGATGACCAACGCATGGCGGCGACCCTGGAAGCCATTCATTCCAGCGCCCAGGTCATCTACCAGCCCTATTTCAAAACCAATCTGACCGTGGAAGGCGAGAACGTGGCTCTGGTCGGTAACCCTGATTTCCTGGTGCTGACCAATGCTGGCTACGTGATCAGGGACGCCAAACTCGCCCGACATGTTTCACAAGATGAAATGCCTCAGGTCTACCGCCAGCTCCAAACCTATGGCTTCCTCTTTGAGACTCTGGTGGGTCAGGCGGCTGGTCTCCAGGTCTACGATGGGCTGGGAACCCTCCAGGATGTCTCCTATGAGGGCGCAGATGCCTTTAGGGCGGCCCTGGCTCAACTCGTCAGGCTCAGGCGTAGCCCTTTGGACTTCTATGAGCCAGTGGGATGGAGCAAGTGCCAGACTTGCCCCTTCAAGAGCACCTGCTGGCCTGAGGCGGAAGCCAGAAGGGATGTCAGCCTAGTCTATGGGGTCAGCCAGGAGATGGCCAAATCGCTCCATGAGGCAGGAATAGTCACCATTGAGGATCTGGCAAGGGCTGATGAAAACGGAATGCTCCCCCTGGTGCCCTATCGTTTCGGAAATAAGGTCAGGACCATTGGAAAGGCTGCTGCGGCATTAACGCTGTCGGCAAGGGCTCTGGTGGAGGGAAGGGAAGTCCACATAGCCCTCCCCGTTATCCCGCCGTCAGCCAATTTTGTCAGTTTTGACCTAGAAGGTGTTCCCATCCCCGCTATGCCCGAGGAGACCATCTACCTCTGGGGCATTCAGGTCTTTGGCGTTAACCCTGGCCCCTACCAAGGCATAACCTCGGACTTTGAGGAGGGCGGTGACCGTAGGGGGTGGCAGAGGTTCCTGGAGGCTATGGCCGTGATCTTTGATGCCCATGGCGACATTCCCCTGGTGGTCTATTCTTCCTACGAGGCGACCCACGTCAGGCTCTACCTGAACCGCCATGGCGATTGGAATGGGGTAGGGGCAAGGGTGCTGAGAAATCTGTGGGACATGCTCCCAGCTATCAGGAATGCCGTGGCGCTGCCCCTCTATTCCTATTCCCTGAAGCAAGTGGAACTCTATGTGGGCTTCCAAAGGACGCAGGAGGAGTTCGGCGGGTCGTGGTCCATCGCACAATACTTCAGGGCGCTTGAGTCCCAAGACCCCGCCACCCGAAACACAATCTTGAATGAGATCTTGACCTATAACGCCGAAGACCTGCAGGCCACGATCCGAGTTTTTGAATGGCTCAGAGGCTTACAGGTCAATCCGTGACCTGGTCGCTTCTGAGGAAATCCTCCAGCCGTTTGGCTCGTCTCTGCCTGGCGGCTTGAAGTCTGGACATGAACTCGTACCACACAGGCATCTTCTCTCTGGAAACATTTGGTACGGGCTTGTTGAGGTATCTTTTGAGCCAGTCCTGGATCTTTTTGGGTAGCGAAGGGTCACCGTTCAAGTAGAGCGGCAAAAAGTACTCAGCCAGGTCACCCAGCAGGCGCAAGTTATCGGTCTCCTGACTCGCTGTCCTGGTGGAACCTTGGCGTTTTCTCTTTGCCTTGAGAATCTGAATCAGTCGGGTAACCAACTGGCGTTCTTCGGCGGACAAGCCCTCCAGGACTTCATTGGCGTTCATAGGGGTCTTGGGTTCACGAATGTAGGTGCTTGCGTTTGTTTGCATGGTGGTGCCTCCTAGGAATCGAACTTTTGACAAAAAATTGGATCCAAAAAAAATTTGGAACTGACTTTTTCAAAGACCCCACCCCCTACCTTGGTCCAAATTTGGAACAAGGTCGTCGAGGGGAAAGTGTCCGGAAACCAGAAACCATTGCATCAGAACACCAGAAAAAGACGCTGTGGCAAAGCATTTCAATGCTTTCCAGATCTGGCGGGTGAATTGGTTTCTGGTTTCTCGGATCGGACAGTATTCCTAGTGAAAGTTCATAGCTGTCGATCTGGAGCACCATGACACTTGTTTTGACCCTGCCGGGGGTCATTTTGGGAGTCTTTTGGGGTTACTTATAGATAAGTAAGTCGCATGAAGGACATGATCTAGACAGATCAGAGTGGCTCTCGTACCGATAAGTGACCCGTCGCCCATCTGTATACTGGATATTTATAAGCTATGACTATTTATATATGGGGTCTGGAGGAGGCATATAGATGATAGCTTAGTTGCTGCAACCAACCCATCACTGACCCTGGACAAGGCAAATAGTGGTCGTCGTAGACTGTTGGGAGCGCAAAGTGGTCGTTGCCGTCTTTCTTTGTCCTTATGTCAGGGATAACAGACTGAATTTGCCCATTTCCGGATTTTAAAAGCTTTTTCCGGGCGCTGGCCACTTCATTTACTTATATATAAGTAAAGATATACGGTGGAAACGATCATATTGTACTTTTGGCTGTAAGCTCATTGAGTTTAAAAAAATGGATCAAATGCCGGTCTTTTTAGGATTCTAGTCGAACAATTTTCAAGAATTAACTTCGATGTTATAGTGTTTTATACTCAAGAGGGAAAAGCAAACCCGATCAGGAGAGGCAATGAACGTAACCGAAGCCGCCAAACGCTTGAGAAAATTCGCAAAATGGGCAAAGGAAAGTAACCTGCCAAGAATATCTCACAGAGCTGAAATTTTGGCAAGCGGGATCACAATATCGGCAAATAAACAAAAGGTCAAGGAAATGGAGGCGCTTTCAAAGGAACTCCAAGCAAGAGTCAAGCAGGCATTCGAAAGTCAAGAAAGGTGGATGGCTCCAGAGAATCTGCATCAGGAGAAATTGGCGGACCAAGCCAAGAGAAATAATGATGAAGGAAAAAGAGAGAGGCAAAGGTTATATATGCAGGTCTGGAGGGCGAAACAGAAGCGATTGAGGGAAAACCCTCCCAAGCCGATGACACAAAAGGAAATCGAAGAGCAGCAAGAGCAACAGGTATTAAATGATATGGAAGCAAAGGCAATTAACGTATCCGAGCTTGAAGTGAAAGCAGCTTTTAAAAAAAGATGATAGTAAGTGAGAAATTAAAAAGTAGGCAAAGAACGTCCTGGCTCAAGGAGAAGGCGACCATCTTCAGCAAATCGCTAACCTTCGTAAGATCTGGATCCGTGAATCCGTCGAGGTTAACCGCCCTCACGTAATCCACCAGATTAGCCAAACAGTTGAGGGTGGCCACCTTCAACTCAGCCAAAAAAAGCATCAAAAACGTCGATGGCGGAGCTATGTCCAAATGCCATCAGAAATACCCAGGAAAAACATGGGTCTCTATGAGTGCGCTCTAAAAACCTCGGAAGAGCCTCATGAAATAAAAACGAAGAGTAGGCGTGGAACAACAACCCAAGCGAAACGAGTAATTATATGAAAACCGAGAATATGAAAGGCCACATATATGTTCGCACGAACTGCGAACCGTTCCCGTTCAATCCGTTGGATCTTACCCGTGGCGGGGAGTTTGGTTCAGTCAAAATGGTGAAGGTGGCTGAACTCAAATCTTCCGAGTTCTGCCTGGGGATCTACGATCTAACCCCACCCCCGGACTTGGTGGAATCGATTCAGGAGAATGGCGTCCTTGCGCCCATCTGGATTACCTCAGACGGCAAGATTATCTCGGGCCATCGGCGAGTCAACGCATGCCGCCGACTCGGCATTAATGAAATCCACGCCCAGATGGTTCCTGACTACGACCGCCTTTCCATCGAATCCAACCGTCAGCGCATCAAGACCCTGGCTGAAAAGATAAGCGAGGGCAAGGCGAGCCAGATCCTTCTGGCTGAAAAGGCTAAGCAACGCCAACTTGCCGGGAAGAAGGGGGACAACCTTGGTCCAAATTTGGAACGAGGTCGAACCCTGGAGTTGGTGGCACCTGTTATGGGGATGTCGAAAGGAAGCGCTGCCAAAGTGTTTGAGTTGGCTGAAAAGCGCCCCGACCTCATCGTCAAAATCGACAAGGGAAAGAAGTCTCTTCATAGCGCATACAAGGATATGAAGCGGGATGCCAATGCAGACCGTCACCGTGCCGAGCAGATCGCCGTGATCCAAAAGTCCCCCATTGTTCCAATCATTCGGCATGGGGATTTCAAGGTCTTGGGTAAGGGTATCCCAGACAACTCGGTAGATCTCCTTCTTACCGATTTACCCTACTTGGGGAAGCACATTCCCCTATGGGAGGACGTTGCCGAATTGGGCAGCAAGGTCCTCAAGCCCGGGGGATTCCTTGTCTCCTATTGCGGTCATTTTCACCTTCTGGACTGCATGAACGGTCTGGCTAAGCACCTCGACTACTACTGGATGATGGCCCTGAAGCATAGCGGTCAATGTAGTCCTGTCTTTCAGCGGAATCTGATCGCCGATTTCAAGCCAATCCTAGTCTTCGCCAAACCGCCTCTGGGACGGAACTACCGGTGCTTCCACGATCTCATTACGGACAAAGGTAAGGAAAAGACCTTTCACGAATGGGGCCAGGGTGTAAGCGCTTTTGAGGAACTCATTGAGGACTTTTGCACCTTAGACGGGAACATCTTGGAGCCATGTGCTGGAGGTGGGTCCGTTATCCAAGCCGCTTTGAACCGGAAGCGGCAGATCACAGCGTTTGAGATTGATGACAAGGCTTACAAGATCCTGGAACGGCGCTTTCCCAACCACATCAAGTAGACCACGACACTCAAAGGAGTCACTAATGTCCGACAACAGCGAGATCCAGAATCAAGAAATAGTCCAACGCCACTACTCCAGGCATCCGATATTTTTGCAAGAGGACGGTGAACGGTCTGCGGAATTCGGCATCCAAGTAAATGCTGAAATCGGAAATCAGAACTCAGAACTGGAAGCGAAGCCCAACACCAATGCGGAAGTTCCATTGGAACAGCATTTCCAGGTCACTCCATTTTTAGTCTCTGATTTCCCAGTTCCCGAACAGCAACGCACGGAACCCAATCGTGATTGCCCGCTCAGATATGTAATGACCTCAGCAGAACTATCAGAGGCAGGTAGACACCCAGCCCCTTTTAGTTTTGAAAGAATTGCGCCTATGTCAGGCCTGGTGTTGTGGGGCGGTGACGCTAAGGCGGGCAAAACAATTAACGCCATCATCGGGTGCCTGGAAGCGTCTAGAAAGGGTGCCCTCTACAACAAGTACTTCGCAAATGATGAGTTAACATCGGTCTATTTCAACTTGGAAATGGACGCTGCTGAATTCGGCAAGCGTTACAACGAGATCTGCGCAGGCTTGGGAATGGAGATGAACAATCCAAGATTTCTTGCGGTGTCGGATTTTGAAGTCGATACCCTCGATGAAGAGTCACTTGCTGAAATGGAGCTGATCGTCAAGACCGTGAAAGCCAACATCGTAGTGGTCGATACCATGGCGGCATCAGCGCTCTACAGCGAACAGGACGGAATGAAGATTAAGAGGATTTTGTTTGCCTTCAAGAAAATGGCTAAGCGCCTAGGAATTCTAGTCATTGTTCTTGTTCATCACGGCAAAAAGAACAAACAGATCTTGGGTCACCCAGCAATGTTGGCAATACCCGATGCAGTTTGGGGCCTTCACCGTCTCAGAAATGGACGTGCCATCTTTGAAATTGCATACAACCGCCATGCGGCGAACGAGGGTGAAACCACCGAAGTCCAAATCGTTACGGAGAACAATGTAACCCGTTTGGAAATTGTGTCCGATGAAGAACGCACCATTTGCACTCAATGGAAGGGCGTGGAATCTCCCAAACCCGACGCTCAGCAAATTGTCCTGAGCGCCTTGGTCGATGGTCAATGGCGTCAGCGGTCTGGAATCGAGTCTGTCTGCAGGGTCGCAGGTGTGATGCCCAAGGACATGGATGTGGCGCTGAGGGATCTCTTGGCGGCAGCACGCATCAAGAGGATGGACGATCCAGAACAGAAAGGCAGGGGCAATCGGAAGCATGTTTACAGGCTTAGCACGACCAACCAGCAGGCTGGCTGAGGGTTGGAAACAAATAGCAGGAGGAAGTCATGGGAAAGATCACCACGATCAACTGGACTGACCACACCTTCAATCCCTGGTGGGGCTGCACCAAGGTAAGCGAAGGATGCCGCATCTGTTACGCCGCTATCTACGCCCACCGCTACGGCCATGAGTGGGGACCGACGGCAGATCGACGTATCCTCAGCGAGAACCACTGGCAAGGACCCTTGAAGTGGGACCAGCAAGCCGAAAAGGACGGGGTTCGTCGGAAGGTCTTCTGCGCTTCCATGGCTGATGTTTTCGAAGACAACCTGCAGGTCGTGTCGGAGCGGCTCAAGCTCTGGGACCTGATCGCCAAGACCCCCAACCTGGACTGGCAGTTCCTCACCAAGCGTCCCCAGAACATCCTCAAGATGGTCCCTGCGACCTGGCTGACGGGGAACTGGCCCTCCAATGTCTGGATCGGGACCTCCGTGGAGGACCAAGCCGCTGCCGACAAGCGTATCCCTGAGATCCTGAAAGTCCCAGCAGCGGTCAGGTTCTTGTCCTGCGAACCGCTCATTGGTCCCGTGGAACTCAAGGGAGTCAGGGAAGGTGACCTCCAATGGGTCATCGTCGGCGGGGAGTCTGGTCCTGGAGCCCGTCCAATGGACCTAGCTTGGGCTCGAAGCCTCAAGAAGCAGTGCCAGAGCAAAGACATCGCCTTATGGGTCAAACAGCTTGGTGGGGTCAGGAACAAGCGCCATGAACTCACCGACCTGCCCGAGGATCTGCGGATCAGGGAATTTCCTTGCCAGGAGGTGGCCAGCAAGGCGGCGTGAGGTGATATGGAGCCATACACATCAACACATCATGAATACCAGAAGGGAGCGAACATGACGATGAATCCGATTGAGCTATTGGATCGGCTTGAAGAGGTAAGCGTGCAGACTGGCGAGTTGTCGGTTGCCAATATCATGTATGCCCACGTTGCTTATCCCGAGAGATACCCTGATTACGCTACCGTCCACAAGGTTTTCGGGGGCATCAAGCAGGTGAAGCGCATCGTGGACGAAGGTAGGAGGTTGAGGAAGGCGGTGAACGCCTACCTTCAATCTTGTCGGGCTACATGATAAGGGAATGCGCCTGCACCAGATCGGGAGCGGTGCCAAGGGGTTAAGCTGGTCAAAAAGCACGACCTCTTGGCACCCGTTCCTGGTGCTCAACAATAGTGGCCTCTTTCAGGAGGTCCACCATGAACACCCTCACCCCCCTGTTCTACTTGGGGCAGGTTGTAGCCACCCCAGGAGCCCTCGTAGCCCTGTCCGTCGCTGGACAGACGCCCCTGGGTTTCCTTGCAAGGCACGTCAGCGGCGATTGGGGCGAAGTTGACCCTATCGACGCCGCTGGAAACACCATGGCGCTGATCAACGGATACAGGCTGATGTCGGACTACAGCCTGTCCAACGGCACCAAGCTCTGGGTTATCACCGAAGCGGACCGAAGTTCAACCTGCCTTTTGCTCCCTGAGGAGTACTAGGCGCAACCATGAAACAGGTTATGGCAACCCTTCAACGGCGTCCCAATGGATTCTATCTGGTCTATAGGGCTACCTCCTTCGATAACAAGAAGGGCGGTAGAGCCACTCGTCAGGTCTGGACCAACATCCATACCCGAGATGAGCGGGTGGCTAAAGCTGCGCTGAAGACTTTCAACAAGAGCCACAAAGAGACCTCAGCCGATTTTGATGACCTTCGCTTCATCGACCTCATGATCTGGTTCCGTGAAAAGAAGATTGGCAACAATTCCTACGAGAAAGCCTACAAGTACGCCTGCTGTAGGCTTGAAACTGAATTTGGGGACCATTTCTTGTCCACGATCACCAAGGACAGAATCCGCCAGTGGGAAACCAAGATGCGGAAGGAAGGTCTAGGCGATTCCTCGGTCCACAGGTATTTGGCGCTCCTAAAGCACGTCTTCAAGGAAGCCATCGACAATGACAAGTATGGCGGCAAAGACCCCTTCAGGGGCTACAAGGTCCCGAGCGGAGCCAAACCCAGAGGCGTTATCCTGACCGCCGAGGAACAGAAGAAGATCCTCTTGGCCTGCTTTGACCCTGCGAAACCATTGAGGGTGAGGCAAAAGCATTCCCAAGCCCTTTCCCCTGAAACCTTAAGGGACCTGACTGAATGCTGCCTCAACTATGGATTCAGACTTGGCGAGCTGATCGGCGTTAATCATCGAAGCGTGGTCGGCGGGAAGGTGACTTTCACAAAGACCTGCGGGCTTCGGGTGGGCGACCTAGACCCCAAGACCAATGTACTGAGGTTCAGGAGAACGAAGGGGAAGGATACCAACAAGAGTATCAAAGCCACCTCGGTCAGGGTCAGTGCCAGGATAGCCGAGATCCTGAGGAAGCACAGCGAGGGCAAGAAGACAGGCGACCTCATCTTCACGGATAGAGGCCAGCCCATCTTTTCGATTCAAAAGGCTTTCAATGACGCCGTTGAGGAGGCTGACTTGACCCTCTACGATGATGAAGGCGTGCGCATCAAGAAGCTCCAGTTTAGGGATTTGAGGGCCACCTGCGCTGGGACCCTATTGGACCTGGGGCTGTCAGAAACGATGATCAGCAAGATTCTGGGGCATGTGGACACCAGAATGGTGGGGCAGGTCTATCTTAGGAAGATTCAAGACGACACGATGCTGAAGGCTGCGGACAAGATCGAGCAGGGAATGAAGGAAAGGTTGG
>Ga0206860_10179_pt1 | contig 13881 bp, 12 predicted proteins | sample Alteio_BWOrgCont_44_FD_152624 | JGI IMG/M metagenome (GOLD analysis project Ga0206860, IMG submission 152624) | Enriched cells from forest soil in Barre Woods Harvard Forest LTER site, Petersham, Massachusetts, United States -... | ecosystem: Environmental > Terrestrial > Soil > Temperate forest >...
TGTGCAAGTTGTTCTATAATCGGCCCCCCAGGGTAGGGGAATCCCATCATTTTTGCCACCTTATCAAATGCCTCTCCTGCGGCATCATCGATGGTTTGGCCAAGTAGTACAAAATCGCCAAAATTATTAATACGGTAGAGTGCAGTATGGCCACCGGAGGCGCTTAAACAAAGATGGGGAAATGGCGGTTTATATTCTAGAAAGGGAGAAAAGGCATGTCCTTCTAAATGATTAATGCCGATCAGCGGCTTATTTTTAGACCATGCAAGGGCTTTGGCAAAGCAAACCCCGACCAACAAAGAACCTGCTAGACCGGGTTTGTTAGTAACGGCGATAGCATCAACCTCATCGAGGGTTATCGATGCATTATCAAGAGCTTCTTGTACGATAATATTTATCTTTTCAAGTTGAGAGCGAGAGGCAAGTTCAGGAATTACGCCGCCAAAGTACTTGTGGTGTTGTTGGGAAAATAACGCATTGCTGATGAGGCCTCGTTCCGAGCGATATATCGCAGCGCCAGTCTCGTCACATGACGTTTCTATGCCTAAAAGAGTGTACAACCTATTCATGGGCTATGTAATCATAGCTATGATAGTTTTTTGATAATTTTGCTTAACATCTGATGTTGCCCACGCGTGAATAAGATCATTTTCAAGGGAAGAAAGGAGCGCTTGTAGCGAAACGAGCTGAAAAGCTTCTTGCGATCCCACGATAGTTAAGATATCGGGTCTGATTTTTATTACCGGTAATTCGAGATGCGAAGATACTTCAAGTTCACCGATAAAATCAGGATTATAGCATACGATGATGGCATAATCAGGGATACGGCCATCAGTAGCAACGCGTACCTCTCGTATTTGCCATTCGCGTTCATAGGCATGTGGACGTTTTGGATCTTTAGAAGGTACCTGTATGAGGTCTAAGCGATACATTTTATAGGGGGTGTTTGGTTTTATTTTTAAGTAGCGCACCAGATTTTCTTCTTGCGTGTGTGGCTGAATATGCTCGCATATAACCAGGTAAAATGTTTTGCAAGTTCGGTTAGTTGGCAATGAAAAAATAGCTCTGCGCAAATAATGATCAATCTCACTGCGTATCTTGTTGCCAGCATAATAAATGCGCACATGAGGAACTTCAGTAATTGCCGTGGGAAACTGAATAGAGCCCATGATAACAGTTTGATCAAGAAATTGAGTGTCTGGATCAAGGCTTGGAGCCCACGAGACTCCATAGTTAGTAACTAAAAGCACTATATTGAACAATATTTTTTTCATAGGTGTACCTACTTTTCATTATAATGGTTACAAGCTATAATTACCTGTTATCATTAATTAGTAGTAGCATACCTAAACTAAAGGATTTTTCAAAAAATGATACGAAAAATGCTGGAGACTATGGTTCTTCATGAACGCTCGATAACGGTACTCGCTGCTTCGTGTGCTCTTGGTGGTTATGTGGCATTTTCTCCCTATTTGGGGATGCATACGCTCATGGTGGTTCTTTTTTCATGGCTCTTTTCGCTTAATTTTTTTGTTATGTTAGCTGCTTCAACGATCATTAATAATCCATGGACCATGTTACCTGTTTATTCGTCAGGCTATTTTATTGGTGAATTAATTCTAGGTAGGTGGTGTGGCATCGATACGATGGCCTGTAATCCATCATGGGTTAGTTCAATAAATACGCTGGTAAGTACCCATATTGGGTTGCAAGGTGTTGCCTTTTGGTCGTTTATGTTGGGGGGCAATTTGCTTGGACTGCTGGTTGCTGCTATGCTGTATCCTACGATGAAGATTGTTTTCAAGCGAGTGATCAAGTAAAAACAAGTAGAGCCGATCGATAAAAACTATGGGTATCAAAGTTGTAGCGCAGAATAAAAAGGCATTTCATGATTACCAGGTGCTCGATACGCTGGAAGCAGGAATTATGCTGTTAGGAGATGAGGTCAAAGCATTGCGAGCAGGCCATGCATCTTTGGCTGGTTCATACGCAACATTTAAACAACTCGAATTATATCTCACCAATTGTAATATTAGCCCCTACGCCCAAGCCTATAACAAAGACTATGAGCCTACCCATGCACGTAAATTGTTGCTTCACCGACGAGAGCTGCATAAGTTATTTGGTGATATTTCCAAAAAAGGCGTCACCATCATTCCCCTCAAGATCTATTTTAATGAGCGAAGTATCGCTAAAGTTGAACTTGGTATTTGTAAGCATAAAAAAGCGGCAGACAAGCGCTCGGAAATGCGTGAACGGGACATCAAGCGTGAAACTCGTCGAGAAATAAAGAGTAATCGTTAGTTTGAATTTTTTTTGATTATCTGCATACTAGCAAACAAAAAACACTTGATGGCTATTTTATTAGGGAGAAATCATGGTAAACAAAAAAAAGATGACATTGTGCTGCGCGCTCTTGGTATCAACTTCGTGCGTAGTTGGCATGGATAATAAAATGGGCTCGTCCTCTAGTAGCACTGGTTCCTCTAAAACTAATGAGATTAAAGAAGAAGAAATTCCTGATATTGATTTTAAAGATCCAGTCGAGAATTCTGATAACAAAAGAAAATCTCCATTTGATGACAGAAGCAAATCTCTCTTTAAGGTGAGAATTATAGAAACTGAAAGTGTTAGGGGGTACACAAGCAGAGGCAAGGTTTATACAAATAAAGATATAAACGTTGTCTTTGATGGGGGCTGTTTTGCAGTTATTAAGCTAAACAGCGAGCCTTCTTTAATGCTGATCTATGATATAACTGCCGAGCAAACTGTGGACACTAAAATTGATGGTAAAAAAATTATTGATGATTTTGACAAGAAGCTTGAGGAATTGCAGAAACATGCAGCTGTCTTCAAAAAATATGCTAAAGAAAATAATATTTTTAGCGAACCAAAATCAGATGTGATTTATTTTGAGAACGACAAAAAGGAAATTAAGCCGAAAAGTTTCTACACAGAGGTAGAAAAGGGAGACGAAACAAATCCAGACATATTAAATCTGCTAAAACTTTATGAGAAGAAGAATATTAAATTTCATAATGATAACAATCAGCTAAAAATTTATGAGAATGATAAGAAGTTCGAAATTAATACAAATGAGAGTGCTAAGTTTTACAGAGAGTGTCTTTATGCACAGAAAGAACTTAACCAAGAAAAGCAACTGCCTGATTGGCTTAAGATCCCTACTGACGAAATAATCGAGGCCACGAAAAAATATAATTTTTCTTTTAAGCAAGTAAATCCATGGGATATTGAAGATACGAAAAAAGTGATTGAAAAAATAACAGGGTTTGATGAAAGGTCTGCCGGAAGAGTGCTCGAAGGTATAATTAATAATGGTGGCGAGCCATTCATTGGTTGCAATAAGAAGAATACTGAAAATACTGGAAAAGAAGTTTTAGTAGTGACTTATAAGGATAAGAATAAACATGAGATCCTTTCGGGAAGAAATTTCTTGTCTTTCGAGAATAAATCGACTAAGCGTGGCTTTTGTCCTGAGAAAGATGAACGCCTTTTCTTGCTTGCTGCGAATATGCAGTTTGATAATTGGGGGAACAAGGGTAAGAACACGCAAGGTATTAATTTTATAACGAAATAACGTAACCATGCAAAAGCAGGTAATCAAAGGTATCTTGGATAATGGTATGGTGGTGCTGGTGCACCCTCGTACCACGGTGCCAAAAGTTTCGATGCAACTATGGTATCGTGTAGGTTCGAAGAATGAAAAAATGGGCGAGAAGGGTCTCGCCCATTTTCTTGAACATATGCTCTTTAAGGGAACCAAGCATCTTTCAGAATCGGATATTAATCTTATAACCCACAAACTTTCTGGTTATTGTAACGCCTTTACGTCGCAAGATGCGACGATGTACCTTTTTGATATGCCCTCACAAAATTGGGATCAGATGCTTCCCCTCTATGCTGAATGTATGCAACATGCACGGCTTGATCAACAGCATTTAAATTCTGAACTCAAAGCGGTTATCCAAGAATTAAAAATGTTTCAAGATGATTATAGCGGTGTGTTACTGGAAGGGCTTATCGCATCGATATTCGCAACGCATCCTTATTGTTATCCCATCATAGGCTTTAAACAAGATTTGTGGGCACTTGATCGCGACGCATTGGTACGTTTTTACAAAAAATATTATGTGCCAAACAATGCTACGCTGATCGTGGTAGGAGATGTTAATGTCGATGAGGTGCTTGAAAAAGCCCACCACGTTTTTAACGCAATTCCTGCAGCACCTGAACCTCGCAAGGATGTACATTGTTGGCACGAAGAGCTTGTAGCGCACCGGGTAACGCTGTATCGGCCCGTTGAGAATCCCATTTTTATGTGTGTGTGGGTGATTCCAGGACTTTCAGAAAGAAATGATTACCTTGCTAATGTAGTTATGTGGTTGTTAGCGCAAGGAAAAGGGTCTCGTGTATATCAAAAAATTGTTGATGAGCTGCACCTTGCAACCGATTTGTCTGCAACGATGCAGACCTTTTTTGAATATGGGTTGTTGATACTGGAATTTCAGCTTATTGATGCCCAAGCGGCAACAACTATAGAAGAGGTAATTGCGCAAGAAATAGCAAAACTTATCGAAAAAGGCCCCAGTGCACAAGAATTATTGCGTGCTCAAAAAAAAGTTGAAATGGAATACCTCAGTTTGTTTGAAGATAATCAACAGCTGGCAAATGCACTGGGTGAAACGTTTCTCGCTACGGGTGATGAGCACTATATTATGACCTACCTTGATCATCGTGGTGCAGATCTTATGCTGGATAGTAAGAACTTTTTATCTCGCTTTGTACGCCAAACGGTTATGCATACCGGTTTGTTAATGCCAATAAGCGAAGCTGAGCAGATTCATTTTGATCAATTACAAGCGAGTGCAAACGCTATGGATGCGCGTATTTTAGCGACAAAAGAGCGACAGGCTCCGGTTGAATCAGGCGTCTTGGTGCAACAGGTAGTGTCAAAAGCACCAGCGGCCTTTTCGTATCCTCGTGCCTTACAGACCATGTTGCATAATGGGCTTACGGTACTGTATTGCTACGATGCATCACTACCCACGATAGAAATGGTGATCGATTTTAAAGCAAAATATTTTTATGAGCCAATGACCTTGCAGGGACTCAGTAGATGTACCAGTCTTTTACTGCTCGAGGGTACCAAGCATATGACTGGTTACGAATTTGCCTTGCAACTAGAATCGTATGGTATGAGCTTACACATAGATCCTGGGTATATTTCACTAAGTTTACGTAAAGATGATGTGTGTCGTGGGCTTGAGTTTCTGCGTATGATAGTGATGGATGCTTTATGCGATGAACAATCATTAATGAAAATAAAAAATCAGATGCGCACAGATCTTGCTGCTTTTTGGGATGAGCCAACCGAGTTTGTGCAACAATTAGCGCATGAACAGGTATATCAGCATCATCCCTATAGTAAAAATGTTTTAGGTACCTGGGAAACCATTGAGGCTATTTCACATAAAGATGTGGTGTCTTGGTATCGAACTATGTTGGTTCCCGGTGGAGCAACGTTGGCGATCGCGGGAGATATGCAAGGCTATGCTATACCTGCGTTAGTAGAAGATAGTTTGGGCGGCTGGCGGGGGGAAGCACCAGCTGCAGTATCATTTCCACCGCTGCACCCGTTACATGCGCATGAAGTAACGCGCTCTATACCGCGCGATCAGGTGGTAATTTGTTTTGTAGGGCTTTCGGTTTCCCGCATGGATGAGGATTTTGATAAATTGGTACTGTTTGAGCAGATTTTTTCTGGTGGGGTACTCAATTCTATGAGTTCTCGTCTTTTTATGCTTCGTGAAGAAACGGGCCTATTTTATGGTATTAGTGGCTCTTTGGTTGCTCATGCAGATGAACAACCGGGCATGGTTGCTATTACAACCATGGTTTCTCAAGATCGTGTGCAGGAAGCAATTATCCGCATAAAACAGGTCATTGATGAGGCTATTGACACGGTTACTCCGCAAGAGTTTGAACAAGCAAAGCAGGCGCTTATCAATTCATTATCTGATGGTTTTGCAACGCATCAGCAAACCGCACTCTCATTCTTGTTTCAACATAGATATGGGCTTTCTGCTGATTATTTTTCGACAAGATCGTCGGTGTTTGCTGCAATTACCATGGCAGATATGGTATCTGTTGTTAAACGAATACTCGCAAGTGATAAATTGGTTTGCATTAAGGTAGGTAGAATTTAGCAAAAGGACCATGTATATGACTCAAAACAAAAAAAGAATAGTATATGCATTGATGGGCTTGATCTATTGTAGTAGCATGAACATGCTTTATGCGGAGCAAGAAAACGATCTGACTGACAACATAGAAGGTGATCATAGCATGATAACTAAGCATTCTGATGAGAAAACAAAAAAAGATGGGGTGTATAAAAAAGTCTTGGATAATGGCATGGCGGTATTAGTAAAGGCCGTCAGTCGAATACCAGAAGTCGTAATACAAGTATGGTATCATGTTGGCTCAAAGGATGAGCATTCGGGTGAACGAGGCGTTGCCCACCTCATCGAACATATGATTTTTAAGGGGACACAATTACTTTCTGAATCTGATATTAATACCATTACGCATAAGTTGTCCGGTAAAACAAACGCTTTTACTTCGTATGATTATACCGGCTATCTTTTCAATCTTCCGAGTCAACATTGGCAAGAGGCTTTGCCTATTATGGCAGATTGTATGCAGAACGTTTCATTCAAGGAAGATCATTTAAATTCCGAAATGAAGGCAGTTATCCAAGAACTTAAGATGAATCGGGACAACTACGGGCGCAGCGCACTTATGGAGCTCATAGCTGCAATATTTCCTGATCATCCATACCATCATCCAGTTATTGGGTATAAACAAGATTTGTGGTCGGTGCATGCGCGGGACTTGCGAGCCTTTTATAAGAAACATTATCTGCCCAACAATGCAGTACTAGTCGTAGTGGGCGATGTTGATCCTGATGAGGTTTTTTCCTTGGCGCAACAATACTTTGGTGGTATTAAACCAAATGAGGACTATAAAAAAGAGCAATTTTATTATAATCAGGATATCGTTTCCAAGTCAGTTACTCTCTATCGTGATATCAAACAACCTATTGGCATGATGACATTTGTCGTGCCCGGCATGAAACATAAGAATAGCCATATCTGGGATGTTATTTCATTAGTATTGGGTACCGGTAAGGCATCGCGGTTGTACCGAAAATTAGTTGATGAGTTGCATCTGGCAACGTCATTTTCTGCAGGATCATGGTCTCTATTTGATTACAATCTTTTCTTTATGATGTACGAACCAACTTCGGTCGGAAATATTCCTGCCATAGAGGCCTATATTGCCAAGGAGCTTGAAGAGATAGCTCGTTGCGGCATCGAAGAACATGAGCTAGTACGTGCCGTGAAAAAGGCCAAAATGGATTACTTTGATATGCTTGAAAGTAGCCAACAACAGGCACGTGATATTGGGCTCTATTACTTGGCAACGGGTGATGAAAATTATGCTTTTGATTATTTGAATGAGCCGATTAATGTACTACAAGAAAAGGCAACAGAGCTTATTGGGGAGTATTGCCGACCGTCGGTTGCGCATACTGCCTATGTATTGCCGTTACCAGAATCAGAACGGCCTGTGTGGCGAGAGCTTCAACGCGAGTCTGATGAGGAAGATGCAGCAATCCTTGCGGCACGAGCCAGAACATCTCCGGTCGAAAAGCCTTCATATGCCCATAAAATTAATGCGAAAGACCAACCAGTATTTGATTATCCTAAGGCTCAAGCCCTGGTGGCATCAAATGGCCTTAAAGTATTGTATGCTGACAACCAGATTACGCCAAAAATCGACCTCGTCATGGATTTTAAAGCTAAATATTATTATGACCCAGAAGACAAGCAAGGGCTGAGTAATTTTGTTGCTAAAATGCTTTCTGAAGGAACTAAAAATTATACCGCAGTTGAATTAGCTCATGAGCTTGAATCGCGAGGCATGTCATTTAGCGCTTATCCAGGTGGTATAAGCATGAGCATGCTGAGCAGCGACTTGGAAAAGGGATTAGAGTTGTTGCAAGAAATGTTAATCAATGCGACTTTTGATTCCCAAGAAATAGAAAAAGTGCGGCAGCAACTATTGGCCGACATTAACCAATTTTGGGACGATCCAAGATCATTTGCTGGCCAGTTGGTAAAAGAACATATTTATAAAGGTCATCCTTATAGTAAAAACGCTCTAGGAACCAAAGAATCTATAGAATCTATTACCCAAGAAGATCTTATTAATTTTTATCATAAAGCCTTCTCCCCTTATGGTGCAAAGCTGGCGTTAGTCGGAGATCTCAAGGGATATGATCTTGCTCAAGTTATTGAAAAGTATCTTGCACCTTGGGTCGGGGATAAGGTAGAAGATATAAAGTTTCCTGCACTGAAATCACCCGAGGCACATGAATTCGATTATTATATAAATCGTGATCAAGTGCTACTTTATTTTGCCGGTCTTTCGGTTGCTAGAACCAATAAAGATTATGATAAATTACTTCTTTTTGATCAAATTTTTGGTGGTGGCGTATTGGGCTCTATGCATTCGCGTCTTTTTGCGCTGCGTGAGCAGTCAGGCCTTTTTTATACGATCAACGGTTCACTTACCACACAAGCAAATGAGCAACCTGGCATGGCCACGGTACGCACGTTAGTATCGATGGATCGCTTGGAAGAAGCAGAAAAGGTTATCAAACAAACGATCAACCATGCGGCCGATAAGGTCACTGATCAAGAGTTTAACGAAGCCCGTAGTGCTATTGCAAATTCCTTAATTAACAACTTCGAGTCAAATGCTCATATAGCACAAAGCTTTTTATTCCTCGATCGGTATGGGTTTGCCCCCGATTATTTTGATACTCGCGCGCAGCAGCTTGGTAAAATTCGCAAAGAAGATATGCAGCAAGCCGTGAAGAACTTCCTTAACACCAACAAGATGATAATTTTCAAAGTTGGTCGTGTGGGCAAAAAGAGTTGTGCTGATTAAAGTCTAGTTAGGTTCTGTAGATTTATTTTCTTCGCTAGATGATAAGTTTGAGTTGTTTAAAAAACCTAAGGTCCGCTGTACGGTAGTTTTTTTACGATCTGGCTTGGCTCCATTGATCATCTGTTCTAGTTTAAGAGAACCTTGTTCATTGGAGAACTCGATGGTGATTTCAGTATTTTTTTTGGTAATCTGAATAAGCTTAATTTCTTTAGGATTCTTAGTAGTATAAGAGAAAAACTTTCTGATACGAGCTGATGATCGAATCTCTTTGGGGTTGTTGGTGATCGTAAAAATATTGTCGTTGCCATCAGTGCGGCTTGATAAGCATTCCGAGAAGAGTTTTTCTATTAAGCCACCAAAAATGGGTGTACATGATAGCAATGCAAGTAGGGTAAAAGATTTTATTTTCATACATACTCCCAAGTTAAATTTCTATGAGCATATAAAACGCGATGCGCTTATGTCAAGTTGTCTTCTGGTTTTTTCCTACTTATTTTTTATCTGTTAAAAGAAACAGCTTCCAAGTAAGTTCGACACTGTCTCTAGGGGTAGTAGCCTTAAAGGATTTTTTATTATGAGGGCCTGCTTCCTCTAGCACTTTAGAGAACAAAATATCTGGTATGTTGCTAGTATTTTTTTTTGAGAAGAATCTTTTTGTGAATTTTATGTTTTTGATTTTATTGCAAAGCGTTGAGAGAGTTTTTTTGATAGTCGGTTTATCTGAAGTAGCAAAAGTTGCAATGGCAACAGATGACAGTATTAAAAAGAGTGGAATAAGCTTTGTTTTCATGAAGTAGCTCCCTGTTAATTTTTGTGTGAGTCTATACAATATGCTGAGGCTATGTCAAGGTGAAATAGTTTTATGGGAGGCATTGCATGGAAAAAATAAATCAGCATAAACCAATAATTATTAAGGCTGTTGAGTATCATTATCCCCACGCAAAAATTTATCTTTTTGGTTCTTGGGCAACGGGGCAAAACAGGCCAAATTCAGATATTGATCTGGCACTAGATATAGGTGAGCCAATTGATCTGCATGAACTTGATCGCATAAAAAGAACCATTGATAATTTGGATATTCCTCGAAAGATTGACGTTGTTGATATTCATGGCGTATCTGAAGATTTCAAGCGTATGATTTTGAAAGAAAGAATTGCATGGAAAGAATAGTATGCAGGTTCTCAATCAGCATAAGCTTATGAGCACTCAAATTGATTATCTTTGCACACCAAGTGCCATGCAATTCTCGCATGCCCTGACTGCTGGAAACATATCCAATGTTGTTGTGGCATTTCAGCACCATATTTATGGCTACTATAAAAGTTTTGGCCGCATCTTTACATGGCGCCAAACAACTAATCCCTATCACATTGTCGTTTCGGAAATTATGTTACAACAGACGCAAACCTATCGCGTGCAGGGCAAATTTGAGCATTTTATAGAACTGTTTCCCGATTTTTATCATCTAGCGCAAGCACCAATGCGCGATCTTCTTGCTGCCTGGCAAGGTCTTGGGTACAATCGCCGTGCGTTGGCGCTACAAGCTATAGCTAAGCGCGTTGTTACCGAATTTGGCGGTTTCCTGCCTGATGATCCCGCCGTGCTTGAGACGTTTCCTGGCATAGGTCCAAACACAGCCGGTTCTATCGGTGCCTTTGCCTTTAATAAGCCAACGGTATTTGTCGAAACAAATATTCGTTCAGTATTTATACATTTCTTTTTTTCAGAACAGAGATTGGTGCATGATAAGATGCTTTTACCATTGGTTGCAAAAATGCTTGATACTCATAATCCTCGAGCGTGGTACTACGCACTCATGGATTATGGTGTAGCGCTCAAGAAAATGTATCCAAATCCAAGCCGTAAAAGTGTTCATCACGCGCGACAATCGAAGTTTGAAGGTTCGGATCGTCAATTGCGAGGTGCTATTCTTAGATTATTAACTACAAAAAATCATGTTTCATACCCGGAATTGCAACATATTGAAAAGGATTTTGAACGACTTGCGCGTATCGTACAAGATCTTGTTAAGGACGGGTTTATTACGAGTGATGGTTCTATAATTACTCTCAAGTAGCAGCTAGTATACCCATGCAATTGCAAGCGATAGCGCAACGATGCTCATAATGATGCCGGTAAACAATCCCAGTGATTTTGCTAAAGGACCATTAACGTGTTTACCCATAATAGTTTGATTATTTGCTATCGAGAGTATGATAAATATAAGGATAGGAGCGATAAGTCCATTAAGCACCGCGCTATAGTACAGCAGGGTAATGGAGTTGATAGGTAGAAAGTTTATCAAGGCGCCTATAATGATAGTAATGGCAATGACATGATAAAACTTCTTACCATTGCCATAGGTTAATGCCAAACTGCATGGCCAGCTCATCATTTCTGCAACGGCGTATGCAACAGAACCAGCAAGAATCGGTATGGCAAGAAGTCCCGTCCCAAGTATACCGATGGCAAAAATAAAACAAGAAAAATCTCCTGCAAATGGTTTTAATGCTAAGGCGGCCTCGCCCCCTGAGGTAATATGATGTATACCATTTTTAAAAAGCGTAGCGCCGGTGGCGGTAATAATAAACCACATAATAAGATTTGAGAACAGCATGCCAAGTACGGTATCTATGCGCAGGTTATTAATATGATCCTGCGAGATCTGCGTTATGTTATGTTGTTGTCGTTCCTCAACCTCCTGATTGGCTTGCCAAAAAAAGAGATATGGCGATATGGTCGTCCCTAAGATTGCGGTTATATTCATAAGATAATCTTTTGTGAAGGCAAGGTGCGGCACAAATGTCGCATAGATCACTTCACCCCATTCTATGCGTATAAAAAAAAGTGTGGCGATGTACGAAAAAAGCGCAAGCGTGAGATATTTGAGGTAGCGCGCGTAGATTGCATAGGGAATAAAAACTTCTAGCAGCAAGCTGCCAACTGCAATAGCAATCAACGATAGATAGAATGGTACGGGAACAATAAGCTGAAGCGCTTCAGCCATGGCGCCCAAATCTGCTCCTATATTAAACGTATTAGCGATAAAAAGGAGACTGACTGTTAGATAGAGCAGTTTTTTGGTATAAAAAGATTTTATAACTTGAATAAGGCCCTTGTTTGTTATCATACCAATTCGACCACACATTTCTTGAATACAGGTCATGAGAGGGAATGAGAACAATGAGGTCCATAATTGTGAAAACCCAAATTGGGCACCCGTTTGGGCATACGTGGCGATACCAGAAGGATCATCATCAGCGGCACCAGTAACAAAACCGGGACCAAGGAGGGAAAGCAATTTTTTTATGGTTTTCATATAACCGTTGTACGAAAATCGTCACAGCATTGTCAATCATCAAAATATTCTCATTTTACGTTTTAGCATAAAGAAACTATAATTTTAGGGTTAAAGTTTCTATAATCTTATTTTTATTGATGGTGCGAGGTGCAGCATGGTGTTTCGGGTGCGTACACTGGTTGTTGGTGCAGGGTTACTTTTGAGTGGGCTTGTGGGGATGTATATGTATGGCTATCTTTTTGATAAAAAAGTGCCGATACTTGCCATCGCTGGGGTTGATCAGGAGGCTTATTATTGCGGCGACGTGCAGTGTTTTGTGACGAGTAATAAAAGTGGCGATATATCAATTTGGCTTGATGGAGCCCCTCTTGCCGTTAATTTTCCCATTCGATCTGGTAATCAAGAACATCCATTTATCATACCAACAAAGACCATTGCAAATGGAAAACATGATTTAAAAATAGAGATGGTTGATAATACCTTTAATAAGAACAAAAAAACAGAAGAGCGCACATTTTATGTTGACAATATTCCTTTGCAAGCAGCATTTGTAAAAACTGATAATGATTACAAAGTACTGCAAGGGCGGACATTGCATCTTCAATTTCAAGTGAACAAGGAGATTGAAGATGCAAAAGTACAAGCGCTTTCGCAATGGTATCATTGCTTTCCAGAATCAAAGAACTCACCAATTTATGAATGCTACATACCAATATCATGCGAAGAGGTGCCAAGTGAGTATTTGCTCACGGTAGAGTTGCGAGATCATGTTAGCAATGAGTTGCACCTAGAAAATAAATTTCAGGTCGTGCTCTTTCCCTTTAAAAAACAGTTGTTGCAGGTAAGTAAGGATAAGCTCGATGAGGAAAAGCGTTTAGCCGACGATATGTCAAATCTTGAAGAGCTGTTGGCAAATCTAGTTGCTAACTCTCCTAATGAAAAATTATGGCGCGGCAATTTCTGCACTCCAATCGATATTTCACGCATAAGTTGCGACTTTGGCACTGTTCGTACTACGCAGGAAAAGGGTCGCTATGTTCATAAGGCAGTTGATGTGATCAATATGCCAAAAAGCGTTGTGTGGTCAACGCAAGATGGCGTTGTGGTTGTGAAACAGCGATTTGCAAATAGTGGCAATACGGTGATTGTTGACCATGGATGGGGTGTTTTTTCGTTGTTCTTCCACCTTGATAATTTTGCCGATATTAATGTTGGGAAAAAAATAGCCAAGGGAAATCCTATTGGAACTCTCGGCAAGACGGGTTATGCAACAGGATATCATTTACATTGGGAGATGCGAGTTAATAATATACCAGTTGACCCATTGCAGTGGACCAAATCTAATTTTTAAATTGAACCAAAAAAAGGAGCGTAGTGTTAGCAAGTAGCTCTAGAATTTTCGATAGGCTTCATGCCATGAGTTCTGCGTCCCGTTATATAGTTACGATAGGAATAATCGCTTTTGGTTGGGGAGTATGGTTTTATTATATGTACGAGCCAATGAGACGGCAGATTGCTCATATACAAGTAGGGTTGATTGA
>Ga0206860_10180_pt1 | contig 13690 bp, 10 predicted proteins | sample Alteio_BWOrgCont_44_FD_152624 | JGI IMG/M metagenome (GOLD analysis project Ga0206860, IMG submission 152624) | Enriched cells from forest soil in Barre Woods Harvard Forest LTER site, Petersham, Massachusetts, United States -... | ecosystem: Environmental > Terrestrial > Soil > Temperate forest >...
GGCGCTAAAGCGCAGCAAATTCTTCACCCTAATTTCAACTACGGCAACGGCGTTGGGACGCTGCAAAGGAAGTCGAGGCCAATGCTGATCGCGGCGCGGCAGGCGGCGCGAAGTTGGGCCGTAGACGGTCCGCCTTCCTCTCCGAGCACTACAGCGTCGAGCACCATCACCAATGCTTGCAACGCCGTTCCGCTGCATGGAAGCAATTTCGCCTATACGTTTACCTTGACGTATTTTTCCAGTTGCACAGGCGCGGGGACTCCTGCAGGAACTTATGGGATCGCCACGATGACCATCACTACGCCCGCAGCCCCAGCGTCCCTGGTCAATTACCTCAACTCGGTGACAGGCTTGACCCTTTCGGCGTCGGCGACCCTGCAGGAAGAATTCGTGTGCCCCGCAGCCGGCCCGGTCACCACCACCGTCAGCAACAGGACTTGCTAGACGTGAGCATCGTCATGACACAGCAGCGCACGATAACCCGGCCGATCAATACCTTCATCAGGGACGAAAGAGGAGCTATCGCGGTATTGCTGACCGTGATGCTTCCGGCGTTCGTCGGGTTCATGACCTTGTCAATCGACGCAACTTATCTCTATGCGACGAACAATCAGCTTCAGATCGCCGCCGACGCCGCGGCCCTTGCCGGCGTTCAGTATGTTGGCGCCTACGAGAACTCGATGGGCACGCCCTGCGCGAGCAATTCGCTTCAGTTGTGCACGTCGGCGCTGGCGCTCGCGGGCACAACCGCCAAGAAATACAATCAGCCGATTACTGCCGGAAGCGCCGCAATTCTCAAGAACTCCGATATCGTGGTCGGGAACTGGAGCACTTCCGGCGTTTTCACGCCGATGACCTCCACCAGCACGCTCCTCGCCAACGCCGTGCAGGTCACGACTCGAATGAGCGCGACGACCTTCTTCACCCCAATGCTGGCGATCGTCGCCACCGGAGCGGGGTTCACCAGCATGTCTCTCACCGCCACGGCCACTGCCGCTTTCACTTCGACGGGGGTCGACACGGGGGGCGTCAGCGGTTCCCTGGTAGGCGGCGCAGCAAAGTTGATCATCGTGCAAGACATATCGAGGTCATTCTCAGCTACTTGCACCTATCAAGGGACTCAATGCATGAATTACGCGCAGACGGCCATTCAGGACTGCGCCGAATACTTCAAGCTGACAGGTTCCAGCAGCTCAAAATTCGGGCTTAGCGAATTGACCGGAAATTCGCCGCAGACGGGCTGGAAGCCAACCGGCTGGGTAACCGGGAACCCCAGCTACACTGCGCCCTACTATCCGCTGACCGCGCCCACGTCCTCGAATTGGGTGACTTACCCGACGATCAACGACACCACGACGATGAGCACCACCGGCACGCCGAGCACAACGCCGGTTGGCTGCAACACCAGCGGCGGCGCTCCGTCGACGTGGACGACGACACCTTATGTCTGCAGCGGCAGCAACGTCGCCGCGGGGATGCAGGCGGCAATCAATCAATTGTGCCAGCCATCGAGTTCTTGTGGCGAGTCGGTGAATACCACCAGCACAATGGAAATGATTATCATCACCGACGGCGATCCAAATTGCAGCACCTACACGAGCAATATTGCCGGTCAGAATTGTGGCAGCGGCGGGAACAGTCAGCTTCTGTGGGACGCTCAGACACTGGCCACGACGGCCGGCCAGAACGGGATTTCAGTCAGCACAATCTACTACAACGACAATAGCTGCACCTCCGGCACATGCCAGACCGATCTTGATCAGCAGACCATAAATTCGAACGCCGCGCTGAACCAATATCATCAAGGCTCCATGCAGGCCCTCAATTTCGCCGAGCAGGCGGCGAGCAATCTCTCTGCTGATATGGTGAAGCTATGCGCAGGGTGGCGAACGGGAGCAAGCCGCGTCTCGTCCTCTGAGCGGGGGCTCGCGACGCGCGTGACGGAAGTTCCCTCACCACGCAACGATTTCCCGCGCCCATAGTCCCCATTCACGCCCGGTCCGCGCGGATTCGCAACCGGCTCAACCGCCAAATTGCCGACGATGCGACGTGCACCGCGGGCGTGGGCGTACGACTGGCGCAAGGCTGGCGCGAAACACTGCGGCGCTGCGGGGCGATCGTCCGCCGGCCCGGCGCCTCGGGACAGTGAGGCCGGCAGCCAGGACGATGCATGCTGGGTGAAGGCGGAACGAAAGATCATGAGCACTCGAATAGGCCGCCGCCCGGGCGCTTCTCGCGCCGCGTCTCTGGTGTTGACGGCGCTATGCGCGGTCGCCGTAGCCGGCTGCCAGCAGACGGGACTGACAGCGACGCCGACCCCTAACGCGCTTACCGGCCAGAACCCGAGCGACGTCAAATATTACCGTTCGGATGAGCCGGTGAGACTCGGCATTCAACGGTTCAACGAAGGGAACTTCGGCCTTTCGCAGGAATATTTCCAGGACGCGGTCGAAAAAACGCCCCGGGACGTGACCGCCTGGATTGGTCTGGCGGCGAGTTACGATCGACTGGGACGATTTGATCTCGCGGACCACGCCTACGCGGCTGCGGTCAATCTCGACGGGAAGACGGCCAGCATTCTCAATAACGAGGGTTACTCGTATATGCTGCGCAGCGATCTGACGAAGGCCAGCGCGATGCTCGACGCTGCGTTGAAACTTGAGCCGAACAATCCGACAACCATCAACAATCGCAAATTGCTCAATTCAAGCTCGAAACTCGTCGAGCGCGCGCCAAACGGTGAGCCGTGCGGAAGCGTCCAGTGCGGCCATTGACGGGGCGAATTTAAAGGCGAAGAACGAGGCGTCATGTCAGCGGACGGCGCCCGCGTTGACTGCGCCCGCGCCGATGGCAAGCGCATTAGGCGACGGGCGCCAAGAATGGCGGGGCGACGTGTCGCGTCGCCGAATTGGCGCGAGATAGCTCTGAGAGGGCAGCGCAGGAGGAGCCTCATGACGATCGCATACATCTTCGGAGCGGCTTTCGTCGGCGTCATGGTTTCGGGATCTATGTCGGCCGCCGAGACTTCGACCGCGCATCGCCTCCCTTCGGCCCTCGCAGTTGAGGCGGCCAGTGAAGCCGTCGCCGCGTGCGCGAAGCAAGGATTTCACGAAACCGCCGTCGTGGTCGACGCCGATGGCGTGACAATCGTGGCGTTGCGCGGGGACGGCACTGGCGCGCACACCCTCGATAGCGCGTATGACAAGGCTTACACTGCGGCCTCGTTCAAGAATGACACGCTGGCTCTGGCTGAACGCGCCAAAGGAGAGGATTCGATCGCACCCCTTTCAAAGCTGCCGCATGTCATGTTCTTCGGCGGCGGCGTTGCTATCAAGCTCGCGGACGAGACCATTGGCGCGATCGGCGCCGCGGGCGCCCCAGGCGCCAAATTGGATGATGGTTGCTCCCGCGCCGGCCTCGAGAAAATTCGCGATCGTCTGGAGTAGCGCCGCACGCGCGATGGCGAGCGCATTCGACGTCACCGAGGGAGAAGCGCCGAAGGGCTTCATGACCGCGTCGACTCGTCGGGCAGCAACTGGCTGGTCTCACCATTGCGGATCAGTCCGGCTCGGATCAGACGAGGCCTCGCCTTCACTTCTTCCATAATTTTTGCGATGTACTCACCGACGAGGCCGATCGCAAAAAGATTAACGGCGCCGAAAAACAACGAGGCGAGGAGTAGCGTCGTGGCGCCGCGCGGTGCGATATTGGGTACCCATATGCGCAAGACGGTGACGATCAAGCCGAGCACGATGGACAGACAGAGCAAGACAGTCCCCCCAGCCGAGAGCAACTTCAGCGGCGCATTGCTGAATGAAAAGATGCCGCGCTTTGCCCACTCCAGGTTCTTCAGAAGATTGTTTGTGCTCTCCCCGAACGCGCGCTTTGGCCGGACATAATCCACGCCGGTCTGGCGGAAGCCGATGTAAGCCCGCAATCCTCGGAGAAACAAATCTCGCTCCGGGCAGCGCAACAGCCAGCTCACAACTCTTCGATCGATCAACGAAAAGTCACCGGCGTCATGAGGAATCTCGACATAGCTCAACATCGCGAAGATCCGATAGAAGGCTTTGTACAAAACGCTCCAAACAAACGGCATGTCCCGTTTGATGCGTCGCCCGTAAACGACATCGTAGCCATCAATCCATCGATGATAAAACTGCTCGATTAGTTCAGGCGGATCTTGGAGATCGCCGTCGAGAAGGACGCTGGCTTGCATGACCGACATTTCCATCCCGCTTCGAAAGGCCATCTGCGAGCCAAAATTGCGCGAATGCGTAATCCCGAGAACGTGCGGGTCTGTCGCCGAAATCTCCAGAATACGAGCGGCGCTATTGTCGGGGCTTCCGTCATTCACAAAAATGATCTCGTAATTGATATCCAACTTCTTGAACGTGTCGGTAAGCCTCTGATACATGACCGGTATGGCCGGTTCATCCTTGTAGCAAGCGATAATTGCTGAAATGCTCCGACGTCGAGGATTCGCGCTACGCTTGGTCATGGCGCCAGCGTCCAGCCCCTCAAGCGAGCGAACCCACTCGGACGTCAGCTTCAAGCCAGTGGCGAGATCGGTTTTCGCGGTCCAGTTGAGCAACCGCTCCGCCTTGCCTGGAGCCGCGTACCAATCCGGCAGGTCCCACGATCGCCCGGCCATCGACCCAAAGATTGGCTCCTCGCCGATCGCGAACACATCCGCCGCGATCTTCGCTAGCTGACGGATTGTCGTCCCCCGACCTGTGCCGATATTCAAAGCCTCGCCATAAATATCCGGCGTCAGTCGCGCGGCCGCTTGGGCGAACGCATCGCAAACATCGTCGATATAAATGAAATCACGCGACGTATTCGGGTCGACCAGCGGAGGAAACGAGCCGTTCAAACCTTTGGCGACCAAATTTGGAATCAAACGGGAAGTGTCCTCCAGCGGCCCATAGACGGAATATAGCCGCAAGTTTACGATCGGGAGCCGACGAACTTTCCCGGCATAGGCTATGTAGTTACTTGCCGCAGCCTTCGAAACCGAGTAGTGGCTGTTCGGTTGAAGAGACCCTTCCTCCAATGGACCGGCGCTCTTGGTTCCGTATTCTGACGAGCTTCCAGCGTGAATGAACGCAGTAAAATCTGTTTCCGCCAACAATTCCACCAACTGGACTAGAGCGCTGAAATTGGTTCGATATATCAAATCAAAATCTGTCTCGAACGAATAGGCGCCGTAAGCAACGCAATTGAAGATGGTGCGCGGGCGAACATTCGTCACCAGGTTGCGCGCGGCGGCTAGATCAATCAGATCGGCTTCCAGAATGTGACGACGGTCGATCCCGTCGAGACGCCAAGTGGGGAGAGAGCGAACAACGCCGAAAACGTCCTCGCGGTGTTTGAGCAGCCGACGCAAAAGGTTGGCTCCGACGAAGCCGCCGGCGCCGAGCACCACAATTGGTCCGCGCAGGGCGCGTACCCAGTCGCCAGGTTCCAACATCGTCAGCTCGCTAATGTCTTCGCTGCGAGCGCGATTCCCTCGGGATCGAGACCGCTGCCTCGTCTCAGGAAGGCTTGCGAGCCGTAGGTCAATCCCGGGCGGCCTAAAGCGTGAAGATGGCGAAAGCGATCGAGGCGTACTCCCGCCTCGATAACCCACCGGCACATCGCCTGCCCGACTCCGCCGTGCGCGACGTGTTCCTCAACCACGGCAAGCCGCTGGGTCCGACTCAGCGCATCGGTCAACTCCGACGGCGGCGCGTTCGCCTCAATCGGCAATTCGCTGACCACCCACAGGGCTGGCCGGCTCGCCTTGTCGAGTCGGCGCAAGACACCCCAGGACGAGCCCGCAAGAGGACCAACGGCAATCATCACGCCCGCGTCGCCATCGAGCAGGCGACGCCAGGGAGCGTAAGCCGGCACAACCTCACCTTCGGGTCTTTCACCGCGCCCAAGGCGAACATAGGCAGGTGCTGACAAATCGCCGGCGCGTTCGAGGGTTTGGCTAATATCTTCCGTGAAGGCCGGGACGAAAGCCGTCATGTTCGGCAGGGTCAAGAGAATGCCGTAGTCCTCAAGCGCGTGATGGGTCGGACCCATTATGCCATACGCATAGCCGCCGCCATTCGCCAGCAGCTTTACCGCCAGGCCGTGAAGACAGACATCGTTACGGATCTGCTCAAATGCGCGAGCGTAGCAGAATGGCGCAATCGTGTAGGTCCAGGCCTCCAATCCCTCGTAGCTGAGAGCGGCTGCGACGGAGACCATATTCTGCTCAGCTACCCCGCAATTGATGAAGCGCGGTCCCATCGCGTCGCGCAACGGCTCCAAGGCCATGAACCCGAGATCGCCTGTCAGAAAGACCATCCGCTCATTTCCCGAGCGGGCGACAAGCTGGCGACACAGTTCGTCTCTCATCGATCGATCTCGGGCCCCGCCATCGCGCCGGCATATCGCTCGGCCGTCACAGGTGGGTAGCGGCTTTCCATCTCGAACTGCGCCATCGCGCCGGCATATTGCTCGGCCGTCAAAGGCAAGTAGTGGCTTTCCACGGTGCCGGCGACGTTGGGAACGCCCCGTCCCTTGATCGTGTTGAGGATAACGAGGAGAGGACGATAGCGGTCAGGGGCAAGGGCTGCGCGGATGCTGCCGAGATCGTGACCGTCACATTTCCGGATCTCGAAACCGAGGCCACTCAAGCGTTCATGCAGGGGGTTCATCGACGCAACAGCGTCTGTCGAGCCGAAGCCCTGCAAGCGGTTGTGGTCGACCAGTATCGTCAGATTATCGAACCGATGGTGGGCCGAAAAGATCGCGGCTTCAAGGGTTGAGCCCTCCTGCCATTCGCCATCGGAGGTCAAGCAGAACACGCGTCGATTGGCGCGCTGTAGCTTCGCCGCCAGAGCCAACCCGGCCGCGAGCGAGAGACCGTGCCCCAGACTGCCGGTGGCGAAGCGGATATCCGGAATACCTCTCGCCGGCGGATGTCCTGCGAGGAGACTACCATCCTGGTGGAACCTATCGAGATCACCGTCGGTCAGCCGACCCAGGCTCCACAAGGTGACATAGAGCGCGCCTGCAGAATGCCCTTTTGACAAGATAAATCTGTCATGTCTTCCAAGATACTCGTGGTGGATCAGCATCATCGCGTCCAAACACGAGAGGTTGCCGCCGACATGTCCCACCTTGGCGCGATAATGCATATCGATCAGGCGACGACGCGCTTTGTTGAGCGAGACTATCGATAGCGGCATGATATACGCCGCTCCTCCGGCGACCAGAACACTTGGCGTCGGACGCCTAGCATGCGAGGTTTGGGATGTCATCAGCCCGTAAGATGCTCACGATTCAGGTAACGCGGCAATCCCGTTGAACGGCGCAAACGAGCGTGACGACGAATTGAATCTCGATCGCGCTCGCGCCCACGGCGCGACGACCAGCGGGGCGAACGAGGTTGCCCAACGAAAAGCGATCGAATGACTTTTTTGCGCTACCTCGCCGTCGGCGGACTCAACACGGCGTTCGGCTATTTCGGCTACGCAGTGTTCGTGCTGGCTGGCGCGCCGATTTGGCTGGCGGTAAGCAGCTCGACGGTGCTGGCGATCTTGTTCAACTTTTTCAGCTACGGCGGCCTGGTGTTCGGCAACACATCCCATCGGTTGCTGCCCCGTTTCGTCGTTTTCTACGCCGGCCTCGGCAGTCTGAATTTTCTCTTGCTGCGCGCCTTGATATGGGGAGGCCTGGGGCCACTCTGGGCGCAGGCGCTCCTGCTGCCCGTGCTCGCGGGCGTTGGCTTTGTCGGGATGCGCCGTTTCGTCTTTCATAGAGGGCCGCCCGGCTCTCTCGGACATCTAAGGGCTGGCGATGGCGAAAATTAATCTTCAGGACGAACGTGGATTCAACCAGATATTCGCACCCGTCGGCTCGACGCCGCTCCGAGCGACCCGTCGCAACGACTGGTTCGTCGAAATGGCCGAGGGGATCGGAGCAAGGCGGATCCTCGAACTCGGCTGCGGTTCCGGCGCCGCGGCGGCGCATATGGCCGTCAGGACGGGAATCGACGTAGTCGCCGTTGATATCAGCGACAAATTTCTGGATCACGCGAGAAAGACCTATTCGCTTCCAAACCTCAGCTTCGAAAAACTGGACCTCCTGGCCGACGACCTCGAACGATTTGGCCGCTTCGATCTTGTGTGCGGCAATGGCATCCTGCACCATTTGGTTCTGCGTCTCGACAACGTGTTGCGCGCCTTGCATTCCCTGAGCAACGCCGGCGGCGGCCTCGCCTTCATTGAGCCCAATTTCCTCAATCCCTATTGCGCCTTCATCTTCGGCACACGCGTCGGCCGGCGGTTCGCCAAGCTCGAACCCGACGAAATGGCGTTCACCCCTGGCCAGCTGCGCCGGGCGCTTCCGCTGGCGGGTTGGCGGGACGTGGCGGTGACGACAAAAGACTTTCTGTTGCCGGGTCTGCCTAAGGCCGCCGCCCGCCCGATTCTCGCGATCGAACCCGTACTCGAGGCAACGGCGGCGACCCGCTGGCTCGCGCAGTCTCATTTCGTTTCGGCAAGGGCCTGAGTCGTGCCGCGGACTTCCATCGCCGGCTCGCCGCGGAACCGTGAAGGTTATTCTGAACGGAACCCTCCCGCGTCACTTTCAACGCGCTCCGCTCCGCTGCCGCCGACCCCATCCTGGCGCTTCTGCCGGTCGACCGACAGGATGCTCCGGCCGCTCCCCTGATTGAAGATTTGGTCGCTTTTGCGGACGTGCGCCCGGTTGACGTGAAAGCTGAGCGAGTTAAACGACGCTGACGTTTCCGAGCAGCCGACGCTGGGGCGGCCGATCATGAAAGGACGCGTCTGTGATTGAGCAAAAGGCCGCTCTCTTGGCGGTGTATGCTGTACTATTGCTTGCCGCCTGCATTCTGCCTTTTGCCCTGCAGCTGCGGAATTACAAGTATCCTTCGGCATGGACAATCGACCGAGTTTATGGCGTCGCGCTGGCCCTCGGCGGACTCGCGCTGCTTGCGGCGCGCCCATGGCCGGGGCTCACAGGTCCGCTGGTCCTTTCAATTGCGTTCGCGGCGCCCCTGGTCCTTTCGGGCGCCGGATATGCCATTGGCGGACTCCTGGCCCTGCCTCTGGTTGCCGCGGCGACCTGGTGGGACCCAAGCCTGCGGCTCGATGCGACCCGGGCCGGAATCTTCATGGTCGTGGGCATTTTGGCCGGGGCGCTTCCCCGCCTTCTGCCCAGAACTGAAGGCGCGCCCCCTTTGCCATCGCTTCTGGCAATTTTCCTTTTGGGGGTCGCAGCGGTTTCGCTCACCGGCTTTATGGGGTCTCCCCAGGGCTTTGGAACTGTGTGGCACCACTGGTCTGTCTATGTCGGCTCATCGCAGGCCCTTTTGGGCGGCGCGATCCCGTTCCAGGACTACCCCGTGCAATATGGAATGGGCCCCACGCTGCTTGTCGCCGCCCTTTGCGGCCAAGAGTGCTGGACGGGGACCTACATCGCCGCTGCTGCGACCAACCTGCTCTATCTTCTGGCGATGGCCGGCTGCGTCGTCCTGCTGGTCCGCAGACTGCCGATGGGTCTGGCGTTGGTCGCGCTCGCCGCGATGGGCTGCGCCATCCTGATGTGGACCGGTTATCCGCCAGACTTCAAGGGACCGATCGCCACCCCCTCCGTCGACGGGCTGCGGTTTTTCCCGCTCGCCACCCTCCTGTTTTTCATCGTAGCAGCCGAGGAACGCGGTTTCCGACTAGACGCCGCGGGGCATGCCCTGTGGCTCCTGGGTCTGGTGTGGTCGCCGGAGGCGGCGTTCTACGCAACGGTCGTCTGGTGGCCATATCTCGCCCTGAGGCGCGCTCAAACCATCGGCGCGACGAGCGTGACGGAAGTCGCGATCGAGGTCTTGCGCGGAGCTGGCCTGGCCATTGCCGCAACGGCGGCGGCCTTCGCCGCCTTGGCGGCTCTATTCTGGATCGCCTACCATCAATGGCCTTCAATTGCGGGCTTTACGACCTACGTCCGCAATCCGCCCGGAATTCTCCCAGCCAATCCGACAGGTCCAATTTGGCTCGGGCTCGCCGCGGCTGCGGTCGTGGCCGTCGCCCAGTTGCGGGCCGACGCGCGGGGGATCCGCGTGGGCCTCGCCTGCCTAATGGGTCTTCTCGGCGCCGGCTCCTACTACCTGGGGCGCAGCCATGACAACAATGTGCTGAATCTCCTGCCGTTCGTTGTGCTGGCGCTGACGGCGGCGGTGGCGATCGGTGTGAAAGATGTCGCCTCTGGATTTGCGCAGGTCGCGCTCGCGAGCCTGGTGGCGTTTCTGGCGACGTTCGGCTTCGAATCCTGGGACGTAGCGGCGCGCAGCGGCCGAGCGTGGAATATCGGGCCAAGCCGTTTCATCAATGACATACGTCTCGCTACCCCGGAGTCTTCCGCGCTTCTCGACGAAAGCCTCGCGAATTCCCCAAGCAAGCATGCGCCGGCGGCGGACGCGGCTGCCGCGCAGGATTGGCTGCGCGCACGAGGGGAGGGGCCGCCCCTGTGGGTGTCTCCGTCGTTGCTCTTGCCATACGGAACCCCGGGCCCGGTATGGACCGCAATGAACGACGTCGGCGCCTACGCGCTTCTTCCGCACGACGAGGTCGAGGGTTTCATACGCAACGGCGCTCAACACCTAAACAGGCCTGGTTGGATCCTGGTCGACCGTTCGCAGCCGACTCCCTGGCCGGCGCTCTTCCTCGCCGCCTATTCGGTCACAGAGCAGCGTGATTTCGGCGGCTACACGGCCTACCGACTCACGCCGAAGTGACGGCTGCGCCCGTCGCCATTCGTCGCGGTCCTGACGCAGTTCGTCCTGGTTCACCTTTAGCTGTGCGAGCATGTCTTTGACTAATGGCGAGACGGGTGAACAAGGAAGGCTGCAAACCTAACTACTTGTCGAGCACCCGCCCAGGCGGTGTTCACATCTGCGTTCGACGCGGCGATTTCAAAGACTTAGGCGCTCTTTTCTGCAACTCGAACGATCCCGTCGGGAATGGAATATACATCAATTATTTGTGTAATAAGTCGCCCGGAAACGGCGACGCCGGCGCATCGCCACGCCCCTGACCCTGACCGGTCGTTTGTTGGCCGAGCGCAGCGGCGCAACCACAATCGCCCGCTGCCGATCGCTCCGCGTTGTTCAGCCGGAAATGCGAAAAATTCGCTGTAGCTCCCGGCGACGATCAATCCGGCCGGAGATACGTCAGCAGCTGTGACCCTTGGACCAGAGTCTGCCAAACCCGCTCAAATTCTGCCCGTTGCGTCGCCAACCGGCGAACGGACGCCAACTTCGCTTGCGGACATTTCAACCTCACTCCGTCAGCAGGGTCTGGGTCCGTTCGCGCAATTGCTTGACCAGGGCGTCCGCGCCTCCGCCTCCGGCCAGGATCGAAGCAAATTCGTCGCGCCGCGTCGCGAGGTCGCTGATGGTCCCGTTGAGATAGACGTCAATCACGCGGCCGCCGCGGACGAGATAGTTGATCGTCACGTTCCGGCCGCCGGGCTGTATCAGTCGCGTCTTGACGACTTCGCCGCCGCCACGCGACTCAGGGCTGGTCTGCGGGTCGACGACGAAGCTTTCCCCGGAATAATCGGTCACCTGGTGCGCGTAGTCCGCGACGAGGAAGCGGGCAAAAGCGTCCCGGACTGCCGCTTGCTGGGCGCCGGAGAAGCTCGTCCACGCGGGTCCAGCCGCCAGCCTCGTCATCCCCGCGAGATCGAAGGCGGAGGAGATGGCGGGCGTGAAGCGCTGGTCGCGCTCGCGCACACTGAGCTGACCGGCCTGCTTGAGTGTCGGCATCAGCTCCTGATAATATGATTGGATGTGTCTGGCCGCGGGGCTAAGCGCTTGAGCCCGCAGCGGACTCGGACCGTAGCCGAACAGCATGATAGCCATCATGGCTGCGATCCCGGTCAGGCTTCGGCGGAGTTTGAAAACATTCATCAGAGGTATCCATTCCCTTTCGACAGGCGACCTGCTTCTTGGCCAGCCGCCTTCACATCAAACTGCGTTGATCTGTGAAGTAACGCAAGTGCCCCACTGGAGCATGATCTCGTCGCAAGTGTGGCGTTCGCTTTTGTAGCGAGGCCTGTGCGCCCATGGCAAAGCAAATCTGATCGTCTGGCGATAGACCCTTCGTTCGAATTCCCATAAAAGCCCGCAGGCGCCACAAAGGCTGCTCCATCCAAGGCCGTAAACTGGCCTTTGCCTTGTCCACCTTGGCCAAGGCGCATCGACCAGCTTGCCACGTGACGCAATTAAAGGCGCTTCCCCGCAATCCCATGCGCAAAGATGGCAATCCCGTTACGATCGAAGCCATCACGCGGGCCGTCAGCCTGTCGAGTGGCCATGCATGGCTCGTCATCCTCGCCTTCCTGCTGGTCGCAACCTTCTCCGCTGGCTATCTCGCGCGCCATTTCGCTATCACGACGGACAGCAAGGAGCTCCTGTCAAGCTCCCTTCCCTGGCGCCAGCAGGAGATCATGCTCGATCAGGCGTTCCCCCAGTCGACCAACCTCATCATCGCCGTCGTCGACGGTGCGACGCCGGAGGCCGCCGATGAGGCGGCAGATGCACTCGTGAACGACCTTTCGCCTCGCTCGGACGTGATCCGCACTATCAGACGACCCGACGCCGGTGAGTTTTTCGCAAGGAACGGCATCCTCTTCCTCTCTGTCGACGAGGTGCGCCGCGATACCGCCGAACTGATCAAAGCCCAGCCTTTTCTGGGCACGCTCGCCGCTGATCCCACGCTGCGCGGCGTTCTTCGCACCTTGTCGCAGTCGATCGAGGGCGTGCGTCGGGGAAAGGCGGAGCTCGAAGATCTGAGGCCTGCCCTCGTCGCCATCGCAGACGCGCTTGAGCTTCTGGCGGAAGGAAAAAATCCGGCGTTCTCCTGGCACAGGCTCATTACCCGGCGCGCACCGAAGCCATCCGAGCTTCGACGCTTCGTCAACATCCAGCCGGTCCTCGACTTCGACGCCCTCGAGCCAGGCGGCAAGGCGACCGCGGCCATACGCGAGGAAATCTCCAGGCTAAACCTGACGCCGGACAAGGGCGTCAGAGTGCGCCTCACCGGGCCGGTCGCGCTTTCCGACGAGGAATTCGCTACGGTTGCCGACGGCGCCGCCTTGAACGGCGCCGCGACCGTCCTCGTCGTCATCTTTGTGCTGTGGCTCGCGCTGAAGCAGCCCCGCATCATCCTGGCCGTCCTGATCAACCTGGCGATCGGGCTCACTCTTACGGCCGCCTTGGGACTCAGGATGGTCGGCGCGCTGAACCTCATCTCCATCGCTTTCGCTGTGCTTTTCATAGGGCTCGGCGTCGATTTCGGCATCCAGTTCAGCGTCCGGTACCGGGCCGAGCGGTATGCGATCCCCGATTTCAGCCAGGCGCTTCTGTCGACAGCGCGCCGGGTGGCGGGGCCGCTTCTGCTCGCCGCCGCCTCGATCGCGACCGCGTTCTACTCGTTTCTGCCGACTGCATACGTGGGACTCTCAGAGCTGGGTCTGATCGCCGGAACCGGGATGTTTGTAGCGTTCTTCACCACCGTAACCTTGCTTCCGGCGCTGATCACCGTTCTCAAGCCTTCCAGCGAGCCGGCGCCGATTGGATACGCGGCGCTCGCGCCCCTCGATTACTTTCTCGACAGGCGGCGCAACTGGG
>Ga0206860_10181_pt1 | contig 13686 bp, 13 predicted proteins | sample Alteio_BWOrgCont_44_FD_152624 | JGI IMG/M metagenome (GOLD analysis project Ga0206860, IMG submission 152624) | Enriched cells from forest soil in Barre Woods Harvard Forest LTER site, Petersham, Massachusetts, United States -... | ecosystem: Environmental > Terrestrial > Soil > Temperate forest >...
GCTGCCGGAACTGGTAGTGAAGCACTGGTGGGAGAATTTGCTGCACAACCAGCGCGTACAACTGCTGAAGATCCTGCTGCTGCTGAAGGGCAATCAGCGGATCGTGGTGGTAAATATTCCGTGGTATTTGTGATGGCGGCTGCGGTTTTGGCATAAAATTCCATCCATGATTCCTGCAAAGAAGTTCAAGAGCGTCATGGTGGCGGGCGTGTGCATGCTCGCTGTGATTTTGGGATGCAAGAAGACAGCGGCCGCGAGTGCGGCGCCGACTGCGGCGGCTAGCCCCGCGCCAGCACCGGCAGCCCTGGCGCTTGTGGCGACGAAGCCGTTGAAGAAGGGCATTGATGCGATGCCAGAGCTGGCAGATGCTTCCACGCCGGCAGCTCAGAAGATCAATGCGGCGATGAAGAGCTCGGATGGAGCGGCGCTCTCAATGCTGAAGGACTGCAAGAGCTATCAGCGGTCAGTGCAGCCGACGATGCTGGGACCTGGATATTTCAGCGTGTGGGTGAATGAGAGCTGGGACTGCGGTGCGTATCCGAATGTGTCGATTTCAGTGCGCGTGTTCGACCTGAATACGGGCGATGCTGTCGACTGGACCAAGCTAGTGAGTGGTGCGGGTGTGAAGAGCTTTAGCGACTCCGGCGCGGATGGGAAGCAGGGAGCGCCGCTGGCGCTGGTGTACCCGGCGCTGAAGGCGATTTACTTGAAGGACCCGGACAATGCCGGTGACTGCCAGACAGCGTATGACGATGACCAGTCATTCGTGATCTGGCCTGAGGCGAAGTCGGGAACACTGCAGGTGCAGGCGTTTGACTTGCCCCATGTGACGCAGGCATGTGCGAATACGATGGCGCTGACGTCGGACCAGGCGAAGTCGCTGGGGTTCAATGCGGATTTCTTGAAGGCCCTGGCGGCGGCTCACCAGCAGCCGGGCGCGAACAAACTGGCGGCGCCAGGAAACTAACTCAACGAGCGTAAACGAGCGACTGCGGCTGGAATGATCTCCAGTGCCCGGTCGATTTCGTTTGCGGTGGTGAAGCGTGAGAGCGAGAGGCGCAGGCTTGCGCGCGCTTCAGCCGCGGTCAGGCCCATGGCGAGCAGGACGTGCGAGGGTTCGGTAGCGCCGGACATACACGCGGCGCCAAAGCCGGCGGCGATGCCCTGCATGTCGAGTGCAATGAGCAGGGCTTCGGCATCGATTCCGTCGAAACGCAGGCTGGTGGTGTTGGGAACGCGCGGAGCGTTTGCTGCGTTGACCGTGGTGTGAGGGATTGCGGTGAGGAGGCCTTGCTCGAGGCGGTCGCGGAGATCTTCGAGTGCCTCTGGCGATTGAAGCGCGACGTTCCCATGTCCCAGAAGCGGGACATCGGGCACCCCGAGTGTTGCCGAGTTGAGCCAGGTGGCTGCAAGTTCAGCGGCGCGGCCGAGGGCGACGATGCCGGGAACGTTCTCCGTTCCGGCGCGGCGCTGGCGCTCATGCGGTCCGCCATGGAAGAGCGGTGTAAGCTGAATGCCCTTGCGCACGAAGAGCACTCCAGTGCCTTGTGGCGCATACATCTTGTGACCGGATAGCGAGAGCAGATCGACGTTCTTGAATTCGCCGGAAAGATCGAGCGGTAGCTTTGCCGCAGCCTGCACAGCGTCAGTGTGAAAGACGAGCGCGGGGTTGTGTGCCTTGGCGATGCGCGCGAGCTTGCCGATGGGCTGAATAACGCCGGTCTCATTGTTGGCGAGCATGATGGAGACGAGACGTGTGTGAGGACAGAGTGCGGCTTCGAAGGCGGCGGGATCAATGAGGCCGTTCGCGTCTGGCGCGAGATACGTGACTTCGATATTGCGTTTTTCTAAAGCTTCAGCTGCGTAAAGCACGGCGTGATGCTCAATCTGCGTTGTGATCAGATGTGCGGGCTCACCGGAGTCGAGATAAGGCTGGAGAATGCCGGTAAGTGCGAGGTTGTCGCTTTCCGTGCCGCCGGAGGTGAAGACGATCTCCTTGGGCGTGGCATGGAGCAGCTTGGCGACTGCACCTCTCGCGTGCTCGACTGCGGAGCGCGCATGCTGGCCGGGAAGATGAGCAGAGCTCGGGTTGCCGAAGGCTTCTGTGAGAAATGGACGCATGGCATCGACGACTTCTGGCAGAACCGGGGTGGTGGCGTTGGCGTCGAGGTAAATGCGCTGCATGAGTTGATTTTAGGGGATACCAGGTAGTGCTGTTTGCGCGTGGTCTGCGTCCTTGACAACAGGTTCCTATGGCTCTGGTAGGCTGAGGAGCGAATTCACGGGACAGTTTCCTAATCTTTATCCGAGGTGAACTATGCGTTTGCGAGTGGTGGTTTTGTGTGGAGCGATCTGTCTGAGCGCTGGTGCAGCGAATGCGCAGATGGGTGCAGCGGCTCCCGCGGTAGAAGCGGGTACGCCAGTAGAGCCTTCTAAGACCCTGGACGCTTTGCTAAGTCTGTATGAGGGTGAAGTGGTTGCCGTGGCAAAGGCGATGCCGGCCGACAAGTACAGCTTCGCTCCGAGCGCCGCGACGTTTGCGGCAGGATCGCCGGCGAAGTTCGATACAGTGCGGACGTTTGGTCAGCAGGTGACGCACATCGCCGAAGCGAACTACTTCTTCTATAGCTCGTTCAGCGGTCTGAAGCCGGATATGGACAGGGCAACGATGGATAAGTTGGCAAATGACCCAAAGACGTCCAAGGAAGATGCGTTGAAGATGCTGACAGGCTCACTGGCGTTTGCGCACAAGGCGATTGCCACGATTACCGCGGCGAATGCTTTTGTGGCCGTCAAGCCAATTGATGGGCAGAACACACGCGCATCGATTGCCGCTTTTGGCGTGGCGCATGGCTACGACCACTACGGCCAGATGGTGGAATATCTGCGGATGAACGGAATCGTGCCACCGGGAAGCAAGTAGAACAGACAGTAAACAGTAGTGAGTAGACAGTAGGAATGGTCGGCGCGATTGCGCCGGCCTTTCTGTTTTCAGGAACAGATTTATTTGGCAGTGTGAGTGTTGTTGCCGCGAAGAAGGTAGACCAGGGAAAAGCCGACTGTGTCTTCATGATTGCGTAGTGAGCGATTGTAGAAACCAGAGAGCACGACATGCGGGGCAAGCGGTATATCGAGCGTGTTGGCAAAGCCGTTGTCTTCGCCGACGCTTTCCTGCGTGGTGGATTTGACGAGCTTGACGGTGCCCTTTTTACCCTTGTTGGTGATGGTGGTCACGGTCTGGCTGCTGAGTGGCATGTCTTCATAGGCATCGCTTGAAAATTCCAAGTTATGCCAGGGCAGGGCGATGTTGAGGCCAGCCTGAAAGTGGGCTTGTTCGCCGACAGCGACAAAGCTCTTACGGATGCTGGAGGCGATGAGGCTGCTGCTATCGCCAATGCCGAACTCAATGTCGGGAGCAATGAAGCCGAAAAAGGCTTTCTCAAAGTGGTTGTTGATGTTGTAGGTGTATTGGCCGGCTCCAAGGCCGTTAGGGAAGTCTCCGGTCGGCGTTCCCAGCGTTGCTGTGAAGTTGTAATCCAGGAAGTGGGGGTGAAGTTCAAAGCCGCCGGCGATGGTCGTGTCTCCGAAGAGGAAGTTCCTGGTCTCGAGCTTGTAGGTATTGGTGGGAGTGGGAGAGCCCGGAACGACGATCTGGCCGGTGACAACCGAAACGTCGACATAGGTGTAGACAGGTGCCTCAACATTCATGCTGAAGTGCCTGTTGAAACGCCAGGCGACGTTGGGCGTGAGGATATTGGACCAGCCACTGGTGGAATCATGCTGTGAGGTGGTGATCAGCGAGGCATTGAAACCACGGGTATAGGGAACGATGCCTGCAGGGCCTTCACTGTTGCTGGGGGAGGAGGCTTCATCGAGTTCCTTGATGAGCTCATCTGTGTTGTCGTTCGCGGAAGATTTGGTGGATGCAGGAGCCGGCTGTGCGGGGTTTTGCGGCTGTGGTGTTTGCTGTGCGTGCAGTGATGCAGCACACAAGCAAAAGACGAGTGCGAAAACCGCAAGAAGACGAGACACAATGGCTCCAGCCTGATTTGGATATCTACTCAAAAGGTAAGAGAAGCCGGTGTGCAACGCAAGGAAGAACGGCGCAAACGTGCCTGTTGATGTGCGTGAATGTATTTTGTTTTAGGCGCTGGGTTTGGAGGCGGCATCCAGGCCGGGTGGGTAGGCCTTGGTCGCCGAAGTGCGCTGGACAATAGGGACATAGGGTGCAGGCCAGGCGGGGCCGGTGTAATCCGCGCGGGGACGGATGAGGCGGTTGTCATCGTGCTGCTCGATGACGTGCGCGCACCAGCCGGAGATGCGGGAGATGGCGAAGATAGGTGTGAAGAGATCGATATCGATGCCGAGCGTGGTGTAAGTGCTGGCAGAGTAGAAATCGACATTGGCGTTGAGCTTTTTCTCGTCTTTTACGAAGAGCTCGATGGCGCGGGACATCTCATACCACTTGGGGTTGGCGTCTGCGCCGAGGTCGTGCGACATCTTGCGCAGGTGCGTGGCGCGCGGGTCTTCCGTGGTGTAGACGCGGTGACCGAAGCCGGAGATTTTTTCCTTGTTGGCGAGCATCTTGCGAACATGCTCGACCGGATCTTCGCCAGCCTTGTCGATTTCATAGAGCAGGTGCATGACAGCTTCATTGGCACCGCCGTGCAGTGGGCCTTTGAGCGCACCGATAGCGCCGGTGATGGCAGAGTGCAGATCGGAGAGCGTAGCCGCGATCACGCGAGCCGCGAAGGTGCTGGCGTTCAGTTCGTGGTCAGCGTGGAGGATGAGCGCGACGTCGAGCGCGCGGGTTGCGGTTTCTGTCGGCTTGGTGCCGTTGAGCATCCACAGGAAGTTGGCGGCGTGGGAGAGCGAAGTGTCGGGCTTGACGATCTCTTTGCCTTTGCGGATGCGGTCGAAGACAGCAACGATCATCGCAATCTGCGCAGTCAGGCGGAAGCTCTTGCGCACATTGGCCGTGTGCAGGTGGGATTTTTCATCGGGATCGTAAATGGAAAGCAAGGAGACGGTGGTGCGAAGGACTTCCATGGGCGAAGCGGTTTTGGGCACGCTGTTCAGGAAGTCGATGACGTCGTCAGGCAGTTGCCGGGCAGCGGCGAGCTGGTGGGTGAAGTCGTTGAGCTCGGCGGCAGTGGGCAGAGCACCGTTCCACAGAAGGTAAGTTGTCTCTTCAAAGGTGGAAGAGCTGGCGAGCTCGTGGATGTCGATGCCGCGGTAGGAGAGGATGCCTTTGGCGCCGTCAATAAAACAGATGGAAGACTCGTTGGCGACGACGTCTTGTAGGCCTTTGGGAGCGGCTGTGGACATGGATAATCTCCTGCGAAATAGGGCGAAATTGATTATCGGAGATGGATTAATGGGTTGTCATCTGGATGGGGCGAATATCGGTAATAGTGGGCGGAAATGCAGAGGCAAAAGCTTTAACGCAATGGACGCAAAGTTGAAACGCAAAGTACGCAACGTTTAAGACAAGGCGAAACGGGAGGGGGAGAAAGGTGTGAGGTCGAGGGCGGAGGGCTTGGCTTCGACGAGGTCGGCAAGGGTGACGGCTGTAGCTGGAGCCAGAAGGATGCCGTTGCGGTAGTGGCCGGTGGCGAGGAAATGGCGTCTGCCGGGTTCGGCCGGGCCGAGCAGAGGCAGACCGTCCGGCGTGTGAGGGCGCAGACCGGCCCAGGCCTCGAGCTGCGGAGCGGAGGACTCGTCAGCGAGTGCGGGGAGCAGGTTGGCAGCGAGGGCGCGCAGGTGCGTGAGGTCGCGGGGATGAGTGGAGGTGTCGAAGCCGGCGTCTTCGATTGTTGCGCCGATAAGAGCTGTGCCTGCTTGCCGGCCGAGAGTGCGCGGGACGATGTAGATCTCATCGCTGCGATGGACTTCGTGGAGACCTTGTAGTGAGGGCGGCAGTTGCACGCGGAGCATCTGGCCTTTGCGCGGACGAATAGGGAAGCTGTGGCCTGGATCATGGGGCAGCCATGCACCGGTGGCGTAGACAACTGATGGGGGAGATATATTCGTGGGATGGAATTCGCTATGCTCGTGGATCTCGATCCCGGCTGCGCGGACAGTGGCAAGAAGGGCCGTGGCAAGATTGCGCGGATCGAGTGAGTGCTCGGCAAGGTGAAGGATGGTGCTGCCGGGCTGGTATTGCAGTGTGGTGTTGGTGTGAAAGGGGACGGCGATGCCGGAGAGACGCTCAATGCGTTCGAGGAATGCCGGGTAAAGCTCAATGCTGAGTTGGGAGAGTGGACGCAGCGTGGGTGGGTTGTGCGGGTCTTGGGCGGAAAGCATGCCAGCTGCTGCTGTAGAGGCGTGGGAGAGAGCAGTGTCGCGTTCAAGCACGAGAACGCGTGCACCGCGGGCGTGGAGTTCCAGTGCGAGTGATAGGCCGATGATGCCGGCGCCAACGATGAGAACATCGGGCGTGGACGTTGTTAGAGATACAGCTGGATTTAAGGAGCCGGAGGCCACACATCCTATTTTAGACAGCTTGCATCTGAGCACCATGTAGAGCTGGATAACTTGGGCCAATCGCTATAGGTGGGCGTACACCGGAAAGCTTTTTTGTACGTCTGATGTTCTGGTAATGGGTTTATAAGGTGAGAGAGGTTTTGGCGCTCTTCGCGTGGCGCCGAACCGAGGAGGATGAATGAGCGACGAAACGATAGTGGAATCAAAACCGCCCATGTGGCTGGCGGGTGTAGCTATAGGTGGGCTGGTTTTAGGGTTGGGCGCGCTGGCGTGGAGTCTTTCGCTGCAGAGCCACTTGAATACAGCGCAGCAGAACGCAGATTCGGCGAATAAACAGAACGCTGTACTGGCGGAAAAATTGCAGCAGACCAATGAGCGCATGCATGCGGAGGATCAGACGCTGGCGCAGAGCGTGGGCATGACGCAGAAGCAGTTGGAGGACAAGTCGAATCAGCTGATTACAGCGCAGAGAAGCGCTGACGCAGCGACGGCCAGGCTGCAGAAGGAACAAGCAGCTACTGCTCAGCAGGTGGGTGCAGTACAGAGTGACGTAACGACCGTGAAGACGGATGTAGGCGGCGTGAAGACTGACGTAGCTACCACGCAAGCCGATTTGGCTTCGACCAAGACGCAGTTGACGCGCGTGATGGGCGATTCCGGTGTGATGAGCGGCTTGATTGCAACCAATCACGACGAGCTGGAAGAATTGAAGCATCGCGGCGACCGCAACTACTACGAGTTCACGCTGAGCAAGGGCGCAGCGGCCCAGAATGTGGGCACCATCAAGCTGGAATTGAAGAAGGTCGATCCGAAGCGATCGAAGTACACGCTGGAAGTGAGCTCGGACGATAAGAACATTGAGAAGAAGGACAAGAACCTGGATGAGCCGGTGCAGTTCTATTCCGGCAAGTCGCCGGCGCTGTTTGAGATTGTGGTGAACAACATCAACAAGAACCAGGTGACGGGCTATTTGAGTACACCGAAGAGCGCGCCAGCGCCGATCTCTGTGCCTTGAAGTAGTTAGCGAAAAGATGCTTCTAAGTGCCAGACAATAAAGGCCTGCGTTGAATGCGCAGGCCTTTGTTGCATTTGAAGTAAGAGATTAAGGCAGGTCGATGGTTTGAGGACCTTGGTGGGCGAAATTGAGTGTCAGGGTCGCGGATTTTTTTGTCTTCCAGGCAGCATCGGTGAGCGTGGGGAAGAACAAAATGATGGAGCCTTCGAGCGTGGCGCGGGATGCGATTTCGCTCTCGCTGCCGATGGGGTGGACGGCGAGCGTACTGAGCGCGGGGAAAGATTGTTCGAGGGCGGGGACGGCTGACGGGCTAACGACGGTCGCGGCGATGGAGCCTTCTGGTGTGGTGAGCGTGGCCTCCGGTGTATTGAGGAAGATCGGCAGGCTCAGGTTGTTCACGATGCTGACATGCACCACGACGTAGAGATTGTCTTCTGCGAAAGCGGGCGTGCCGAGAATGTGCACGCCGCCTTTCGCAGCTTTGGATTCCGTATGCGGAGCGAAGAGATCGACTTTCTCTACCTGTATCTTCGCCGGTGTGCGCGGACTGAAGTAATAGATCGCCGCCGCGACCGCAGCGAGCGCAACGATGGAAATGAGAATGGCGGGGGTGCGATTGCGCTCCGGAGCGGGACCGAGGTTGAGATCAGGCATGAATAAAGTCTAAAGGCTAAGGGCGGGGGCGGAGGCTCTTGAGAAATTTGTCGACAGGATGGGTGTTGATGAGGTCGGCTGCGGAGAGCCACGCGCGACGAAGTTGCACGATGCCGTTGTCGATTTGATCAAGTTCATCGGTCGAGTGGGCGTCTGTGTTGACGATAATTTTGCAGCCAGCTTCTTTCGCCTGGCGCAGGTGGAGATCGCTGAGGTCTGAACGCGCTGGCGAAGAGTTGTGTTCGACGGCGATACCGTACTTCGCAGCAGCGGCGAGCATTTTGGCGACATCGACTTTGTAGGGTTCGCGACCCAGCACCTTGCGGCCGGTGGGATGGCCGAGGATTTGCACATAAGGGTTTTCGCAGGCTCGCAGCACGCGTGTAGTGACCTCTTCCGCAGTCTGATTGAAGCCGCCGTGCACACTGGCGACGACAATATCGAGCTTGGCCAGCGTGGAGTCTTCGAGATCGAGAGTGCCATCGAGGAGGATATCGACTTCTACGCCGGCAAGAATGCGGAAGGGAACTTTCGGCGGCTTGTTGTTTGGTTCGTTTGCTTTTTCGCGGGCCTTGTAGCGTGCCCACTGTGGGCCTTTTTTCGCGGCGAATTCTTCGGCGAGCCTGTCTGATTCTTTTTTGATTCGTGCAGCGTGGGCGAGTGCACGCTTGTCATCCATGCCGTTGGTCATGGCGAGATGCTTGGAGTGGTCGGTGATGGCAATGTATTCGAGGCCGCGTTCGATGGCTGCCTCGGCCATTTCGCGGATAGAGTTCGAGCCGTCGGATTCGGTGGTGTGCATGTGCAGATCGCCGCGGAGATCACTGCGAACGATGAGCTGTGGGAGCGTGTGTTTGGCGGCGGCTTCGATCTCGCCGCAGTTCTCGCGCAGTTCGGGTGGGATGTAGTCGAGGTCGAGTGCGTTGTAGATTTGCTCTTCGGTTTCGGCAGCGATGATCTTGTTGTCTTCGAGGCGCAGCAGAGCGTACTCGGAAAGCGTAAGGCCGCGCTTGATGGCACGCTGACGCAGAGCGACGTTATGGTGTTTGGAGCCGGTGAAGTATTGGAGTGCTGCGCCGTAGCTGGCACGCGGAAGCAGGCGAACATCCACCTGCAGATTGTTGCGCAGCGTGAAGCTGACCTTGTTCTGGCCTTTGGCGAGAAGTTTGTCGATGAGCGGAAGCGTGGCTACATGCTCAACCGCTGCGCTCACTACGTCGGGTTCGCATGCGGGGCCGGTGACGAGCAGGTCAAGATCGCCGCAGGTTTCGCGGCCACGGCGCAGGCTGCCGGCGGGCGTAATCTTGTCGATGCCGGGGAATTCGCGAATGAGTTCGGAAATGCGTTCGGCGTGCTTGCGCGCGACGTCGATACGGAAGCGTGAGGAATTCTTGCGATGGTCCTCAATGCCTTTGAGCAGCTTGTCTGTGAATTTCTGTCCGAGGCGAGGGAGCGGCAGCAAGTCGCCGCGTTTCGCCGCAGCTTCCAGCTCGTCAATGTTGGTGATCTGCAGCGCGGAGTAGAGCATTGCTACTGTTTTGGGACCCATGCCGGGAAGGCGAAGAAGCTCCAGCATGGACGGCTTGTATTTTTTCAGCAGCTCTTCGCGCAGCTGCATGGTGCCGGTAGCGACCAGATCGCGGATGTTGGCGGCCATGCCTTTGCCGATGCCGGGGATGGCGAGCAGCGCCTTGGGGTCGGCGTCTGGGGTGGCGAGCGTGGCAAGCTGCGTAGTCTGCTGCTCGACGGCTTCCGCGGCGCGGCGATAGCTGCGGATGCGGAAGGAGTCACCGCCGTCAATTTCCAGCAGAGCGGCAGTTTCATCCAGGGCGCGGGCGAGGGAGATGTTGTCCATAAGAAAAGAAGAAAAGCGAAAAATCGAGAAAGAAGAGGGCAAAACGATGAGGCCCGAACTACGCAATTGTATGCGCAGGCCGGGCCTGTGTTTTTAGGAGGCTATTGTCCGGCTGGAGAAATTATTCCGATTTGCCGGTGAGGATGACCTGATCCGCCTGGGGACCCTTGGCGCCATCTACGACGTTGAACTCGACGGCATCGCCTTCTTTAAGGCTTTTGTAGCCATCAAGCTGGATGGAGCTGTAATGGACAAAGACGTCCGGGCCATCTTCACGGCCCAGAAATCCATAGCCTTTTGCGTTATTGAACCACTTCACCGTGCCCTTAAATTGTGCCATCGACCCGACTATCCTTGCCTCGGTAGAGATTTTCCCTCCGCTCCGCAGCGGAGAACTCAGTGCTTAACTAGACGCCAAAATCCCCATATAAAGTTGTTTGGGAGGCTGCCTGATAGCAGGTAACTTCCTTGATTACGGGGCTTCTGCGCAAAGAGGCACAGCTCTCCTAAACCCCTAACGATGGGAGGGTTAGATTGGATTGTATGGGGTGTGGAAAATGTTCGGGTTAGGTCTTGAATTTTCGCAGCGAGGCGTAGAAAAGAACGCCGATCAGGGTTTTGCCATCATGGATTTTTCCGGCATGGATGAGGCGCAGGACCTCCGAGAGCGGGGTCATGTGGATTTCTATCTTCTCGTCGTCTTCCGGTGTGGCCTGCCCGACGGTGAGATCTTCAGCGAGCAGGATGTTCATGGCCTCGGTGAGAAAGCCTGGGCTGGCGAAATACTTGGTGTGTTTGGACCACTTGCGAGCGCGATAGCCGGTTTCTTCCAGCAGCTCGCGGCGACCTGAGGGGATGAGCTTTTCGCCGGGCTCAATGCGTCCGGCAGGAAGCTCAAGCAGGAACTGGTTGGCGGCGTGGCGCCACTGGCGGATGAGCAGAATGCCAGGATCGGCTGGGTCAGTGCGTGTGTCCACGGCGAGGATGACGACAGAGCCGTTGTGGCGAATGACCTCGCGTGTGGCATGCACGCCGCCGGGTTCGGTGACCTCGTCGCGGGTGACCCAGAAGACTTTGCCTTGGAAGACTGTTTTGGAGCTGAGTGTGCGACCGCGGCCGGTGAGTTTGACGGGCGTGAGGGGTTGGTCGTGCTTTGTAAGGCGTGCGGCTTTGGGAGTGCGAGCCTTTTTGACGGGCTTAATTTTGCTGGGTGCGTTTTTGGCGGCCATTTTTGTAGGGTACAGCAAAGAATTGGTGCATCGACGAAGAGCGCTGTGCATCCAAACTTTGACCTGTCGAAGACATTACAGAGCGGCCAGGATGAGAGACTGAAGACGTATGCAGGCGGAGTGTTACCCCATATCGACGCTGCCGGGAACGACGAAGCTGTTCCGCGATTTCGCGGAGGGCGGCGCGGACCATGCGCGCCTGCTGCGCCGGTGGTATCCGCATGAACCGTTTTCGATGGAGTGGGCCAAGCACTCCCCTGAGCTGAACGTGGAACAGACCGAGCTGTTAGCGGACGCTCTGCGTGCACAGGCAATCAAGTTTGGTGCAGCGGAAGCAGCACTCGCGAATATAGAAAAACTGCGCAATGGCGCCGCCGCGGTAGTGACTGGGCAGCAGGTTGCGCTGTTTGGTGGGCCCCTACTCACGCTGCTGAAGGCGGCGACCGCGGTGCGCAAGGCGCAGGACGCGACGATAGCGAGTGGGCGCGAACACGTCCCTGTTTTCTGGTTGGCGACGGAAGACCATGATCTGGCTGAGGTCGACCAGGTCGAGCTGCTGACCAAGCAGGGTGTTGAAAAGATCAAGCTGGATTTGCGTGCGGACCAGCCGCAGCCGGTGGGCGGTATCCGCGTAGATGACGGCAGCGGGGCGCTGACTGCCGCGCTGGAGCGTGCGAGCGAGCTGCTGGAGTGGGCCCCAGTGGCGGACTGGCTGCGCGAGTTTTATGCCGCGCCTGATGCTACGCTGGCCAGCGCCTTCGGCAAGCTGCTGACGCGGCTCTTCGCGAAGCAGGGATTGGTTGTAATGGACGCTTCCTCTCGCGCGCTCCATGCGCTGGGAGCGCCGGTGCTGCGTAAGGCGATTGAACGTGCTGAAGAATTGGAAGCGACGCTGCTGGCGCGTTCCAGCGAGCTGGTGAGCGCGGGCTATCACGCGCAGGTGAACGTTGAGGCAGGGATGAGCCTGCTGTTTTTAATCTCTGAGAATGAAGCCGGTGAGCGGGTGCGGTTTTCGCTGCGACGTGGTGCCAGTGGCGAGTGGAAGGCTGGCGCGAAGACTTATACAACTGCGGAGTTGCTGGAGATTCTTGAGACGGAGCCGGAGCGCTTGAGCCCCAACGCGCTGCTGCGCGCGATTTTTCAAGATGCAATTCTGCCGACAGGGGCGTACATCGGCGGACCGGCGGAGGTTGCATACTTTGCGCAGTCGGCGGTGGTGTACGAAAAGATTCTTGGGCGCGTAACGCCGGTGCTGCCTCGGCTTTCTGCCACGCTGCTGGAACCGGCCATTGCCCAGACGATGGCGGCGCATGAAGTTTCTTTGCTGCAGGTGTTTGAAGCCAAGACCGCCGAAGAGCTGGCGGTGCGGCTGGGCGCGCGGGCCATACCCATCGAAGGCAAGCGCAAGATTGCCTCCGTAGGCAACGCGATGGATGCAGAGCTGACCGCGCTGACTGAGTATATGAGCACGATGAGTGCTGACCTGGGGCGTGCGGCCGGGGTGAGCGGAAACAAGATGCGCTACCAGATGAACCGGCTGCGCAGGATGGCCGCGGCGTTTGAGGTGCAGAAAGAGGCGTCGCTCAAGAAGCATGCAACCGCGATCATGCTGAATGTGTTTCCGGATGGGCATTTGCAGGAGCGGTTGCTGGCTGGGGTAGGCTTTGTATCGCGGCACGGCGATGGTCTGGTGGAGTTGCTGGTAGAGCACGCCGGGCAGGAGTGCCCAGGGCATCGCGTAATTACGCTCTAGTTAGCGGCAGGGAACCTACAGCAGCGGTTTGCGTATTTATTGGCGAGAGGTTAGAGCCATGCACCTACTATTTGCACTCGCACTGATTCCGTTTGGAGCATTCCATTTTCTGCCGACAATTGTTGCCGCCATTCGCAACTCGCGGCACCTGCTGGCAATCTTTCTGGTCAATCTGTTGCTGAGCTGGACGGGGATTGGGTGGGTTGTCGCGTTAATCTGGGCATTCACCAGTGAGCCGAAGTGGGTGTATGAGTATGCGCCGACACCGTATCGGCGCTACTAAGGCTGATTCTGTTTGCGAAAGGCAGAATTTGCACGATTGATCCGAGTGCGCTCGGTAAACCAAATGTGCCTTGACCGCAGGCTCAGATACACGAGCAGAAAAACACCTAACGCGGCTTCATAGATTTCGAAAACTGCCATCGAAGGCGACCAATTCCATAGATTAGGAAGGTTTATAAGTGAAACGATTTTGTAGACCGAATCAATTATCACGAGCCAGCGAACCCAGTTCATTCCATTCCAGAACGCCACTACAAAAGCCGCGGCGATGAGATTCAAAATAAGCGACCCTATGATTAGCTGTCCTTTGGGTAACGCCGAAGTTGGGAATGGAAGGCCTTCAGGCGTGAAGGTAAACGCAATCGTCTGGTTCATAACGAGCGCACAAACCATCAGAAGAGTTGCCAATTGA
>Ga0206860_10183_pt1 | contig 13581 bp, 9 predicted proteins | sample Alteio_BWOrgCont_44_FD_152624 | JGI IMG/M metagenome (GOLD analysis project Ga0206860, IMG submission 152624) | Enriched cells from forest soil in Barre Woods Harvard Forest LTER site, Petersham, Massachusetts, United States -... | ecosystem: Environmental > Terrestrial > Soil > Temperate forest >...
TGTGTTCGTGATCGTGGACGTCGGCGTGTTCGTGATCGAATAGGTCGGAGTGTTGGTGATCGTGTGGGTCGGGGTATTCGTGATCGAGTAGGTCGGCGTGTTGGTAACGGAGTAGGTCGGCGTGTTGGTAACGGAGTAGGTCGGGGTGTTCGTGATCGAGTAGGTCGGAGTATTTGTGACCGTATAAGTCTCGGTATTCGTGATCGAGTCGGTCGGAGTATTTGTGATCGAATAGGTCGGAGTGTTGGTGATCGTGTGGGTCGGGGTATTCGTGATCGAGTACGTCGGCGTATTCGTGACCGAATCCGTCGGTGTGTTCGTGATCGTATAGGTTGGCGTGTTGGTAACGGAGTAGGTCGGGGTGTTCGTGATCGAGTAGGTCGGAGTATTTGTGACCGTATAAGTCTGGGTATTCGTGATTGTGTGGGTCGGGGTATTCGTGACTGAATCCGTCGGTGTGTTCGTGATCGTGGACGTCGGCGTGTTCGTGATTGAATACGTCGGGGTGTTCGTGATCGTGAAGGTCTGAGTATTCGTGATCGTATGGCTGGGCGTATTCGTGATCGAATTGGTCGGAGTGTTGGTAATCGTGAATGTCGGAGTGTCCGTGATTGTAAACGTCTGTGTGTTCGTAGTCGTATGGGTCGGCGTGTTCGTGATCGAATAGGTCGGGGTATTCGTGATCGAGTACGTCGGGGTGTTCGTTATTGTGTAGCTCGGCGTATTGGTGATCGTATAAGTCTGGGTATTCGTGATCGAATGCGTCGGCGTATTTGTGACGGAATAGGTCGGAGTGTCCGTAATCGTGTAGGTCGGAGTGATGGTGACCGAATACGTAGGGGTGTTCGAGACCGAATAGGTTGGAGTGTTCGTGATCGTCGCAGTCTGCGTATTCGTGATCGTGTGGCTGGGTGTGTTCGTGATCGAGTAGGTCGGCGTGTTCGTGGTCGTGAAGGTCGCTGTGTTCGTGATCGAGTAGGTGGGGGTATTCGTGATCGAATGGGTCGGCGTGTTCGTAATCGAATAGGTCGGCGTGTTCGTGGCCGAAAACGTCGGAGTGTTCGTGATCGTGTAGCTCGGGGTGGGCGTGATCGTATGGGTCGGCGTGTTTGTGATTGAATAGGTCGGCGTGTTCGTGACCGTAGCAGTCTGACTGGTCGTGATCGTCACGGTTTGGGTGATCGTGACCGTCACGGTCTCACTGGTGGTGATCGTAAAGGTCGGGGTAATCGTGATCGTGAAGGTCGGGGTGTTGGTGATCGTATGGGTCGGAGTCGTCGTGATCGAAAAGGTCGGGGTGTTCGTAATTGAAAAAGTCGGGGTGTTCGTAATGGAATGGGTCGGAGTGTTCGTGATCGTAAAGGTCGGGGTGGCTGTGATCGTCGCCGTCTGACTGGCGGTAAGCGTGGCGGTCTGGCTGGTGGTGACCGAGAAGGACGGCGTCGTCGTGATCGTGAAGGTCGGGGTGTTCGTGATCGTGCGGGTCGGGGTGTTAGTGAACGTGTAAGTCGGCGTATTCGTGATCGTGACCGTCACCGAATCTGTGACGGTCGGCGTCATAGAAACGGTGATGGTCGGGGTCATGGTCCGCGTCACCGAATTCGTGATGCTCGGCGTCATCGAATCCGTAATGGTATTGGTCACCGAATTGGTGATGCTCGGGGTCACGGAATCCGTGATCGTGCGCGTCACGGAATTCGTGATGGTCGGCGTCATGGAATCCGTGATGGTGAAGGTCACGGAGTTGGTGATCGTGGGCGTCATCGAATCCGTGATCGTCCGTGTCACAGAATTCGTGATGGTCGGCGTCACCGAATCGGTGATGGTCATCGTCACAGAATTCGTGATCGTGGGCGTCACCGAATCCGTGATGGTCCGTGTCACCGAGTCCGTGGCCGTGGACGTCATCGAATCCGTGACGGTCGGGGTCATGGAATCGGTGATGGTCGGCGTCACCGTATCCGTGAAAGTCCGGGTCACCGAATCCGTGACGCTAGGGGTCACCGACACCGTGATGCTCGGCGTCACCGACTCGGTGATGGTTTCGCTGGGGGAGGGGGTGTTCGAAGGGCTGTCCGTGATGGAGGGGGTCGGGGTAGGCGACGAACAGCCCGGGCCTTGGACCTCCACAAGGTACCAGCTGAGGTTGCCGCCGCATGAGGTTGTCCAGTCATAACTAAGGGGATAGGCCACGTGCGCGGCCCCGGCGGTGGTGTAATCGGTCCAGGTGAACGTGCCGCTGTCGTTCGTGTCCCACAAATTGGTGGAGGTCTGGCTGCTGCTGATGTCCGCATTGGAAAGGCAACTGTTGTTGCCCACCAGGAAGTCCATGATCATGCTGTAGGAGCTCTTCGGAGTGATGCTCGGAGAAAAAGTCCCGTTGCCCGAAACGTTTGTGGGGCCCGCGGTTTGCCCCAGGGGGTTGAGCTGGTTGACGTTCCCGATGACGTAGATGGTGATGACGAAATTATCGTTGTCGGTATTGTTGAAGGTCACCGCGAGGTTGGTGGCTCCGGCGGCCAGGGTGCCGGTGGTCATGTAGTAAATCGCCTCGTTCTCGCCGTTGACGTTGGTGCCGCTGGGCCCGGGTGTGAGCGTGTTGGCGGGTCCGCCGAAGGTCATGGAACTGACCAGCTGGCCCCCGGTCGAATTCTGGACCACCACCATGACCAGCGCGTCCGTCACCGCGCTCGGCACGGTGTAACTATAGGTGCTGGTCGACGATCCGCCGCTGTCCCCCGGCTGCCCCTGCAGAAGCGCCTGGCCGCCTACGTAGGTGGGGTTTCCGCAATCGTTCGGAGGGGTCACCGTTTCAGTCGGTGTCTGCGTGATGGTGAGCGAGGGGGTGAAGGTGGCGGTGTGGGTCAAGGAGCCGGTCTTGGTGAGCGTCGGGGTTATGGTGAGGCTCGGCGAGCGGGTGAAGGTGGGGGTGATGGTCGGCGTCGGCACGCAGTTGCCCGCGAGGACCTCGGTGCCGAAGTGCTGGGAGCACTTGTAGTCGTTGACGTCCCCCGCCCATGAGGTCTGGTTTTCGCGGGTATTCGTGCCGCCGTCGTTGTCGAACTGGGCGTCGAATCCGAAGCTCATCCCGTTGTACGGGGTCACGCCGAAGTAGCTCCAGGGGATCGCCAGCTCCATCATGTAGCCGTTGCCGGCCAGGCCCCCGTTGGTGCTGCCCACAAGGGTGCCCACCGGATACCCGGCGATATTGGCGCCGCCGTTGCCGTCTTCGCAGGCCAGGGTGCTCGCGCTTTGGGTGACATCGGAGGCGAGCACCAGATGCAATTGCGCCGAACTGTTGGGAAAATTATCGCATCCGGAGGGGCCGAAGCCGCTGTTGAGGTCGAAGTACACCTCCACCGCGGCATCGTTGAAATTGCCGGGCGTGATGCATCCGGTTTGCGTATCGTTGAGGTTCGGATCCTGGATGGACCAAAGCACATAAACGTAATTGGCGTCCCACAGGGTCTTGAATGCGCCGGTCTCGTCCGCCGGGAGCGCTGGGCCGTAGTCGACGCTGGTGATGTTGTTCCACGATTCCCCGGCCTGGGTCCATGCCGGCTCGGTCCCCAGGCCTTGGGCGACCTGCATGTTGTATGCGCATAGCGCATTCACCGAGGCGGCGGACGCGCGGGTCGTCAGAAATCCGCACAGTCCTAAGCCCAATAGAAATGTCACAATAAATTTAACGTGAGTCCCGCGGAAGGCGTTCCGGAGTTTGGAAAAAATGAATGGCAACGGAACAAAGGTATATAGGTCAAGCGCGCACAATTGCGCGCCGAGCCCCCCGCTCAGCGTTGATTTTGTTCTCAAAAACATGCGGAAGAATACGTCGATTTTCGGCACAAGAACATCTTTGAAAACGATGTATTTATCCAATTTTTTGACTTAGATTTTTGACCACTTAAGTGCAGTATTTTTATTTGTTCCAAATGACGGAAATCTTATTTTGTATAACTAACTATGCATAATCCGCTGAAAAAGCCGGGACTATGCAGGTAAAACCGGGATATAGCGGGGACCGAACGCGAGCGTCAGGCCACTTCAAAAATATGAAACCCGGTGATCCCGACAAAAACCTTTTCACCGGGCGCGAAGCCGCTGGCTTCACTGAGGCCCCGGGGCAGATGGGCTGTCACGTGTTTCCCCTCGCCGAGATCCAGGTCCAGTTCCGTGAAGGCCCCCTTGAAAAATTCGCGCGCGATGGTCGCGGGGACCTGCAGGCTCTCCTTGCCGCGGGTGACATAGACGTCATGCGGACGGAAGTAGATGCGCAAGCCTCTTCCCTTGCGCACGCTTCCGACGCTGAAGCGTAGGGGCCCCCACACCGCCAAGCCGTCCTCCTCGGCGCGGGTCTCTATGCAGTTGGTCTCGCCGACGAAGTCTGCCACGAACTGGGTGGCGGGCCGGTCGAAGACCGTCCTCGGGTCGCCCTCCTGCTCCACGCGGCCCTTGTCGAGGATGATGATCTTCTTGGCCACCTCCATGGCCTCTTCCTGGTCATGGGTGACGAAGACCGTGGTGATGTGGGCGTCGTCGTGCAGGCGGCGGATCCAGCCGCGCAGCTCGGCCTTGACCTTCGCGTCCAGCGCGCCGAAGGGCTCGTCGAGAAGCAGGACCTTGGGCCGCGGAGCCAGGGCGCGGGCCACGGCCACACGCTGGCGCTGGCCGCCCGACAGCTGGCTGGGGAAGCGGTTCCCATAGCCGGTCATCTGCACAAGCTCGAGCAGTTCCTCCACCCGCGCCTTGGATTCCGCCGCGGGCACCTTGCGCACCTTCAGCCCGAAGGCGATGTTCTCCCGGACCGTCATGTGCTTGAACAGGGCGTAGTGCTGGAAGACGAAGCCGACATTGCGCTCGCGGGCGCTGAGGGCGTTCGATTCCGTGCCCGTCAAGATGACCTCGCCGGAGTCCTGGGTCTCCAAGCCCGCCACGATGCGCAAGAGCGTGCTCTTGCCGCTGCCGCTGGGGCCCAACAGGGCCAGCAATTCGCCGGTTTCGACCTTGAAGCTGACCCCGTCCACGGCCTTGAATGAGCCGAAGGTCTTGGTCAGGCCGCGCACTTCGATACTCATGGAGCCTCCAAGCCGCGCGAAGCCTCTCGCAGAAGTTTCGCCTGCCGGCTATGGGACCAGTGCTTGAGCACCAGGGTGACCAAGGCCAGCAGCGTGAGGAGCGAGGCCACCGCGAAGGCGGCCGAAAACTGGTAGTCGTTGTAGAGGATCTCCACATGCAAGGGCAAGGTGTTGGTCAGCCCCCGGATGTGGCCGGATACCACGCTGACGGCGCCGAATTCACCCATGGCCCTGGCGTTGCACAGGATGACCCCGTAGAGGAGGCCCCACCGGATATTGGGCAGGGTCACATACCTGAAGATTTGCCAGCCGCCGGCGCCCAGCACCATGGCGGCCTCCTCCTCGTCGCGGCCCAAAGCGTCCATCAGCGGCACCAATTCACGGGCCACATAGGGGAAGGTGACGAAGGAGGTGGCGACCACGATGGACGGCCATGAGAAAAGAATGGAGATGCCGCGGTCGGAAAGCCAGGGGCCGAGCCAGCCCTGCATTCCGAAGACAAGCACGAAGATGAGGCCCGCGATCACAGGCGACACGCTCAGAGGAAGGTCGATGAGCGTGTCCAGGAGCCGCCTGCCGCGGAAATCGAACTTCGTGAGGGCCCAGGCCGCGGACAGGCCGAAAACGGTGTTGAGCGACACGGCTGCGCCGGCCGCCAGAAGGGTCAGCCCGATGGCGTGGCGGGTGTCGGGGTCCGCGACCGCCGCCAGGTAAGCGCGCACACCGTCCCGGAAAGCCTCAATGAAGACCAGGGCCAGGGGCAGCAGGAGGAAGATCCCCAAAAAGACGAGGACGAACGCGATCAGCGAGCGGCGCACCCAGGGCGCCTCTCCGCGGCCGGCTCCGGCCAGGGGCGCCCCCGGGGCGCGGAAACCATTGGGCAAGGCTCCGGCCATGCCGCCCCTCAGGCCAGGCCGCGGCTGCGCGCAGCCCAGGCCTGGATCGTGTTGATGCAAAGGAGCACGCCGAAAGCCGCCACGAGCATCACCACGGCGATGGCCGTGGCGCCGGCATAGTCGTACTGCTGAAGCTTGGTCATGATGAGCAAGGGGACGATTTCGGTCCTCATGGGGATGTTGCCGGAAATGAAGACCACGGATCCGTATTCCCCCAGGGAACGCGCGAAGGCCATGGCGAATCCGGTCAGGCAGGCCGGGAGCAGCGCCGGGAAGACGACCCATCGCAGGGTCTGCCAGCGGTTGGCGCCCATGCAGGCGGAAGCCTCCTCCATGTCGGCCTCCATGCCCTCGATCACGGGCTGCACGGTGCGCACCGTGAACGGCAAACCGATGAAGACCAGCGCCAGGGTCACGCCGAGCGGGCTGTAGGCGAGCTTGATGCCCAAAGGCGCGGCCAGGCCGCCGATCCATCCCTTGTCCGCGAACAGCGTGGTCAGGGTGATGCCGGCCACGGCCGTGGGAAGGGCGAAAGGCAGGTCCACAAAGGCGTCCACGAGCGCCCGTCCGGGGAATTCATAGCGCACCAGGACCCAGGCCACCACCAGGCCCGCGGCGGCATCGAAGCCCGCGGCCAGGAACGAGGCCCCGAAGCTCAGCCGATAGGCGGCCATAACCCTGGGGGCGCTCACCGCGGCCCAAAACGCGCCCGGGCCCATGCCCGCCGCCCGCAAAAAGAGCGCGGCGAAGGGGATGAGCACCAGCAGGCCCAGGTAGGTCAGTGTGATGCCAAGAGTCATTCCCAGGCCCGGAAGCACGTTCCGGCCTCGGCGCACGGCCATGGAATTCCTTGAAGGGTGCGGAAGCTCGCGTCGCTTGCGCGTTTATTGCGCCGGCTGGTAGATCTGGTCGAAGACGCCGCCGTCGGCGAAATGCTCCCGCTGCGCCTTGGTCCAACCGCCGAATACCTTGTCGATGGTGAAGAGTTTCAGCTTGGGGAAACGCGCGGAAAATTTCTTGAACACCGCGGGGTCGCTCGGCCGGTAGCCGTTGCGGGCGGCGATCTCCTGGCCCTCGGGGCCGTAAAGGTATTCCAGGTAGGCCTGCGCCACCTTGGTGGTGCCATGCCGGAGCGCGTTGGCCTCGACCAGCGCCACGGACGGCTCGGCAAGAATGCTTGTGGGCGGGACCACCACTTCGTACTGGCCGGCTTCGCGCTTCGCGGCCAGATTCGCCTCGTTCTCCCAGCCCACCAGCACGTCCCCGATGCCCCGTTCCACAAATGTGGTGCTGGCCCCGCGGGAGCCGTTGTCGAGCACCGGAGCGTGGCGGTAAAAGGCCGTCACGTAGGCCCGCGCCGCCGCTTCGTCGCCGTGGTGGCGCTTCAGGGCCGCGCCCCAGGCGGCCAAATAGGTCCAGCGCGCCCCCCCGCTCGTCTTGGGGTTCCCCGGGATCAGGCTGACTCCGGGGCGGATGAGATCGTCCCAATCCTTGATGCCCTTGGGATTGCCCGCGCGCACCAGGAAGACGATGGTGCTGGTGTATGGGGCGCTGTGGTTCGGGAGCTTCCCTTCCCAGTCGCGCGGCAGAAGCTTGGCCTGCGCGGCGATGGCGTCGATGTCCGCGGCCAAGGCCAGGGTGACGACATCCGCCTGAAGCCCTTCGATGACCGCCCGGGCCTGGCTGCCGGATCCGCCATGGGATTGGTGGATCACCACGGTTTCGCCGCCCACCTGGAGCCAATGGGCGACGAAAGCCTGGTTGTACTGGGCGAAGAGTTCGCGGGTGGGGTCATAGGAAACATTCAACAAAGTGCTGTCGGCGCGCAGACAAGGGCTGAACAAGAGCGCGCATAGCAGGCTTGCCGCGACTCTAAAGCGCTTTGAAGTTCCCATGGGAGCCCCGTTTTTAGGTATGAAATTCATAGGGAAAACAACTTAAAGCCGAATTTATAAAATGTCAATATAAAGTGTATCTTTTTTATCAGCTTTATTTACCATTCTAAACATCTATCTCCGCGGCTCCAGGCGCCGCACGCGTGGGTCACGGCAGGATTGCCGGCCCCAAAAGGCCTCACCGATCAGGGATTGCAGGATCCGGCCGCCGTCCAGCAAGCCCAGGCTGGGGCGGTTGAACAGGCTGTCGTCGACACTGAAAATCCTCCCCTCCCTGGCCGCTTCCACGCGGTCCCAGCCTTCCATCTTCATCCAATTCTCAGGGGCGTGCGAAAGACCCAGGGCGCACACGCTCAGAACCACGATCTGGGGATCGAATTCCATCACCTCTTCCCAGCTCACTTCCAAACTTTGGCTGCCCGGAGCCGTCAAAAAAGCTTCTCCACCAGCGGCGCGTACCATATCCGGCACCCAATTTCCCGCGGCCATGGGTGGCTGATGCCATTCCTCAATGAAGACCCGCGGGCGCTCGGCTCCGGGCGGCACCGCGGCGTCCAGTGAAGCCCAGCCCTCATCCCAACGCCGGGCCAAGGCTTCCGCCGCCTGGCCCAGGTCAAGCGCCCGGCCGAGCTCCGCCAGGCACCCACGCACCTCGGCCAAGCGCCGCGGATCCTGGTGGAGAATGGGCGCGCCTCCGCGCCTCAGCTCCTCCACAAGGCCCGCCTGGCAAAGGCTGCTGGTCAGGATCAGGTCGGCGTCCAAGGCCAGCACTTCCGCGGCCTTGAGGTTGGACCAGCCGGGCATTCGGACCAAGGGCCGGTCCCCTGGGACTTCGCAATAGCGGGTCACCGCGAGCAGGCGGTCTCCCGCGCCGAGCGCCAGCAGCCAATCCGTCTGCGAGGGCGCCAAGGATGCGATGCGTTTAGGTGTCACCGGACTCCATCCACAAAAAACGGGTTCAAAGCCCGCCGACAAAGCGGTGGTGCAGCGGCTATTACAACGTACTATTTCGAAGCGCGTCCCGGCGTTGACTTTGCGGGTGCGCCGGCCTAAATTCTTCCAGCTTCGGCGTCCTGGGATGCCGGACAAATAACGCATGCCCGGGGGGGCCAGATGACTCTGCGCGAAGTTCTTAATTTATCGGCCTTCCTGTTGCTTCTATCGGGCTTGATCGTGGCATTTTTCCTGCTGGGCGACCTGGTACGGCACGAAAACCTGGATTTCGCGGAAGGCATGTTTGTCGTTGTGTCCCTGGCCCCCTTCATACTGATGCTTGTCACAGGCCAGGCCTTGGGCCTGGATTTCATCGGCGGCCTGCTGTGGTCCAATTCGGGCGCGGCCGAAGGCAATTTCCGCCGGGAAGTGTCCCTGGCCCGTTCCGGAAAAGGCCGTGACGCGGCCTTGGGCATGCTGCTCCGCGACCGAATTTTTGGCGACACCCGCGCGCTCATGGCCATCCTGGAGATGGCGCGCCACGACAAGGAAATGCTGCCCGAGGCCATGCGGGCCACCCACCGGCTGCTGGCGAATTGGAAGCTGCCCAAACACGAACGGGACCATGTCGGCCGCCTGGTTTCCCAGATCAAGATCTCAAAGTTGTCCGGTGAGGCCTAGCAGGATTCGGTTAAGCGCGTAGGCGCCAAAAAGCGGCGCCGGCTGCGGCCAGGAAAAACAGGCCCAGCCAGCGGCGCAGCGGCGGCACGGCCATGAAGCCGGCCAAGCCAAGCCCCAGGATGGTTTGAATCAACATTAGGTAGGACAGGGCGGGCGCCAAGTCCGCGGAGAAAAGGACAGGGGCCAAAAGCAGGGAAAAAAGCCCCGCCGCCATCCACGGCTTCTTCCGGAAAAACAGGGCCCAGCCCAGGCTGAGCGCCAAAAGACCCGGCCAAGTCCATTGCGAACCCAAGACCAGGAACAGCCGCCACAGCCCTCCTAAAACGCCGCCGCTCCCGGAGCCCGGGTTCAGCCCGGACCTCAGGATTGCGGCGCCTTCGCCGTTCCCAAGGCCTGAGGGAAGGAGCGGCGAGCGTCCCAAGGCCATTCCGAACAGCGCGGAAAAAAACGGCGGCGATAGGATCCGCCCCAAAGTCCGCCAAGCCGGCCAGGCTCCGCGCTTCCAACGCGCTTCGATGAGCAATATCCCATAGCCCGGAAGCAGGGCGGCTTGGAGCCGCCATTGGAGGGCCAGGCCAAGGCCGAATAAGAAGCCCGCCAATGCCAGGGCCGCGGGCGCCGGACAGACAGGGGATCCCGGGCCATCGGATCCGCGCAGGATTCCGACAGGACAGGCTAATGCGGCGTCGCGAAAACGCAGGACCGCCGCCAGGCTTCCCAGCGCCAAGGCCAGGCACCAGGCCGGATCCAGGGGGGAACAACGGAGATCCGCGCCGGGCTGGAAAGCAGCGGCGCTGACCGCGGCCGTCAAGGCAGCGCCTCCCAGGGCGAGGGCGGCGGTGTAGGGCCGCTGGGCCGCCCAAGGCGCGAATTCACGGCCCACCTGGTAGAGCAGGCAGGCGGAAAACGCCGCTTCGATGAATAAGTCCAGCTTCATACACGCACCGGAAGGCGCCGCACCAGGACGATGGAAAGTCGGGGATGCCGGGCCGTAAGCAGGCCGGCGCTGGTCCCAAGTTCGAGCCCGCGCCGCCGGCAGGCGTCCACAAAATAGGCGCGCAGGGCGCCGCGCTGGCGCCAAGCCTCGCTGTCCCCGCGGGATCCCGCGCCCGCCTGCACCCGCGCAAGGCCGGCCAGCAGGTCCGCCAGCTGCACGCAGGCGCTTCGGCCTGAGGACGCCTCCTTCAAGGCCCGCAGTCCGCCTCCGCCGCGGCTCCAGGCCGCGGCCAGGGCGGGGCCCTGCTCCTGCCACCGCATCCCTGTGCGCTGGTCCGGAAAGACGCTCCAGCGCCCGGGGGGCCAGGCCCCTGCCGCGCTCTTCCACAGCCGGGCGTACAAGGGGCGCAGGCGCTGGGACTCGCTCCGCGCGCGCGAAGCCGGCGACTGGGCCGAAGGCCGCCACATCAAGACTTCGATGCGCAATGCGCCGGCGGCGGCGGCCACGGCCGCAAACTCCAGGAAAGCCCGGGCGGCCTGCAAACGCGGCTCGCGGGTGCGCAGGCCGGTCCACTTCAATTCTTTCATGCCCGCGGCCCGCAGGACCCGGCGCAATTCGCGCTCCAGGGCCAGCAGGACCCTGGCCGGTCCGCTGACCGACGAGGCGGAACGCAGGACATCCTCTTCCCCGCCGGAGTCGTCGCAGTACAGCACATAGTCCGCCGGCTTCCCGGCGGCGGCGGCGGCTGTGCGCTCAGCCCTTTCCACCGCGGTCCAATTCCAGCTTCATCCTCTCGAGCCCTTCGCGCGGGCCGGAGGGGGTCCAGCCCAGGCGCGCCACCAGCTTGTCGATGCGCAGGCCGGCGTCCAGTGGCCGCCTCGCCCGCTGGGCCAGATCCGCGGTAAGGGCCGGCTTCAACAGCCCGGGGTCCAAGCCGAAGACCTCGGCGGCCAGGAGGCCGAAGGCGTAGCGGCCGATCACTTCGGGGCCGGCCGCGTTGAAGATACCATGTTCACCGCGCTCCACCAGATCGAGGCTCGCGCGGGCCAGGTCCCGGTTGTAGGTGGAGGAAGTGGCCTGGTCCGAGGGCAGGGTCATGGACTGGCCGGCGCCGAGGCGGGCCCTGAGTTGATAGATGAAATTCTTGCCCTGCGGCTCGGGCCCATAGACCACGGCGGTGCGCAGGATCAGGGCGCCGGGGCAGGCCGCCAGCACCAGCGCCTCGCCCTCAAGCTTGTCCCGTCCATACACGCCCAGGGGGACGGGCGGCGCCGTTTCGCCATAGGGGCCGCCGTGTTCGCCGAAGACATAATCCGTCGAATAACAGACCAAAGAGGAGCCCAGTTCCGCGCATGCGCGGGCCACAGCTTCCGGCGCCAGGGCGTTGAGCAGCCTGGACCGGGCGGGGTCGTCCTCGCACCCGTCCACCCAAGTCCAGCCGCTGGGCAGGAAGACCCGAGCGGGACGGAGATCCTTCACCGCGGCCGCGGCGGCGTCCAGGTCGGAAAGGTCCAGCTTGAAGAGGCCGGGATCCACGGCGTGCTCGTGGTAGCTGCCGGCCCAGGACAGGCCTCGGCGCCCGCATTCGAGCGCCAGCGCCCGGCCGACCTGGCCGGAGGCGCCCAGGATCAAGGCGTCCGTCACGGGACCGGCCCTTCCCCGTCCTGACCGCGGCCCAGGCTGCCGCCGGGATGGTAGGCGCGGAACTGCTCGGCGGTGAATCACTTGTGGTGCTGCAGGGCCACGCCCAGGGCGTTGAGCACCAGGATCTCGGCAAGCACGCTGTTGCGCGGCGCCAGGTCGAGTTCATCGCCTTCGCGGCGCACCCCGGCGCGCAAAAACACCTCGCTATGGCGGGCCAGCCAGCTTTCCGGCCGGCCGCCCACGCCCAGGATACGGGCCCCGTTGCGCCGGAGCGTGTCCACCGCGGCCTTCAATTCCCCTGTCTCGCCGCTGTTGCTGATGGCGACCACCACATCGCCCGCCGCCACCTGGCCGCTGGCGCCATGGCCGGCCTCGGTGGCGTGCAGAAAGAAGGCCGGTGTGCCGGTGCTGCTGTAGCTGCTGGCGATGAAGCCCGCGACGTACTCGCACTTCCCCACTCCCGTCACATGCACGCGCCGGCCCTTTGCCTCGGCTTCAAGGATCATGCGGCCGGCGCGGTCCAATGGCTCGACGGGATAGCCGTCCGCCAGCCCGCCCATCTCTGCCAAGGCCACGCGCAGATGCTCCCGCGCCGCCAGGTCCAAGGCGGCGCCGGGCGCGCCCTGCCCAAGGGATTCGGGCGCCACGGCATAGGCCGACGCCGCGGCGGACGGTGGCGCGGGATCCGCATGGGCCAATTCCTTCTTGATCTCCCGGTAGTCCCGCGACCAGCGCGCCTCTTCGTCGGCGCTGAGTGCCTGTGTTTCCGGCGCGATGCGCGCCGAGCCGAGCACGCCTTCCCCGGCCAGCGCGATCTTCACGCAGGCGATGCCCTTGTGCACGCCCGCGAAGCGGAAGGCCTCGTGCAGGCGCCCCAGGCTGTCGCGATAGCTGTCCATGGCCCGGATGTCGCCGGCCACACAGGCGGCCCAGGCCCTGCGCCAGGCGCCAGGAAACAGGTTGGCGGACAGGGGCACGATGCCGTGGGGAGCCTCGGGGGCCACCCAGAAGCGCCTCCAGCGTTCGCGCAGCTTGCCCCAAGGCCCATGGACGGGCGTGAAGAAAGGAAAGGCCTGCAGGGCCCGCCCAAGGTACACGCCGAACTCATGGCGGGCTTTGAAATTGCGCGCGCCCTTGAGGTAGTTGCCGGCGGTGCGGACGTCGGCCGTGACCTTGACGCCGCACACATAATCCAGCCGCGCCAATTGTTTGACCTCTCCCGTGCGCAGGCGGTCCTGGCGCCCCAGGCGGTAGGCGTCCGGATTATCGTAAAGGAAGAGGGGCAGGCCCTTGCCCAATCGCTGATACAGCGGGCTGATGTGGCGGTGGAAGAGTTCGCCGGCGTCGGCGATGTTCTCGACCGCCAAAGGCGCGATCACCGCGGCCGAAGCCCCCAGCTTGACAGCGTGCTCAAGGTTCGCGACCACCCCCTCGGCGGCGCAGTCGTTGACGCCGGCCCAGAGGCGCGGACCGCGGCCGCCGGACAGCGCATAATGCACGGTCTCGGTCACCGCCATGCG
>Ga0206860_10185_pt1 | contig 13560 bp, 17 predicted proteins | sample Alteio_BWOrgCont_44_FD_152624 | JGI IMG/M metagenome (GOLD analysis project Ga0206860, IMG submission 152624) | Enriched cells from forest soil in Barre Woods Harvard Forest LTER site, Petersham, Massachusetts, United States -... | ecosystem: Environmental > Terrestrial > Soil > Temperate forest >...
GGCAACGCCACGACCGGGTTTCTGTTGCTGGGCCTGGCCATGGCGCGTTACGGGCCCGGCCTGGCGGTGCTGGCCGCGTTCCTGGCCGGAGTGGCCGGGAATTATGCGGATGTGCTGATTTACCCGGACGCGCATTTCAGCCTGGGCGCTTCCGGAATGGTGACAGGCGCGCTGGGTTTGATCACGGTGCAATCTTTTGCGTCGTGGCGCAAATATCGGGGCGCCGCGCCGTTTCTGCCGCGCGCCGTGGCGGCGGGTCTGCTCATCCTTGTCTTGATTGGTTTCAGCCCGGGGACGGATACGGTCGCTCATGCCGGTGGTTTCCTGGCGGGCGCGATCTTTGGGGTGGCGCTGGGTTGGGTGCGGCCCGCCGCGTTGCAACGGAGTGCGCCCAATGTGGCTGCGGTCGTCGTGTTCGGGGTGTTGGTGTGTGCCGCGTGGCTGCTGGCCATCGGCGGATAACTTATCGCATTCTACGGCGGCAAAACGTGCGTCGTCGGAATAATTTGGCAGGTCGGGGGTGTTTGACAGTTGTTGAGGATGTAGCTGGTCGCAAACGTGCCAGCCGGGTCCGCAGGGCACCACGGCAACTCACCGCTGCCCCGTCCGAGATAGGGCTGAACATCGGTTGCCTGGGGAGTTATGGTTCCCACCTGCTTCTGTTCCAGGGCCCATTGTTGTTTGGCTGCGTCAATTAATCGCAGGTTGTCAATACACGCACTCGTCTGGGCCGAAGAGCGCGCCCGCAGCATATTGGGAATGGCGATCGCTGCCAAAAGCCCAATGATAGCCACTACAATCATGATCTCGACCAGGGTAAAACCTCCCTCGCCATTTTTCATGGTCTGCATAACATTGCCTTTCCGTCCCGGCGGTTGTGAACCATGCAAAGGCGCTTATAATAAGACGTAACCTGTCCACGAATTGCCTTTTGCAAAACCGTAAAGACTCGATTAATAGCAGAGAGCACGCCATGTTTATATGACAGTCCGCCGGTGAAAGCAATGGGCATTATTTTGCCGGTTTTGAACGCAAAAAACATCCTAATACGTTTGTATTAAACATCTTGCGAAACAGGTGTGTCTTTTCGTCTGCCGGGCATAAACCACAGGGCAAGGCAAATAACGCCAGCCCAAGCCGTCAGAAGTGTCCCAATCCAGAACATTTTGTCCCTGTACTCCAATGTCACTTCGTGTTTGCCCGCAGGCACTTCCACGGCTTGAAAAGCATAATTTGCGCGCCACAATGGCACAGTTTTTCCGTCCACCTTCGCCTTCCAATTGTGGTAGTAAGCCTGGGAAAGATAGACCATGGCGGGGCTGGGCGTCTCAACCTGGATGGTTTCTTTGCTGGCGCCGAATTGTTTGCCGATAATGCGGGCGGCCGGTTCGCGTTTGGCCGTCACCCGCGCTTTGGCCTCGGGCGGAAGATAGACCACCTTGCGGAAATCCACGTTGGTTTGCCCGATGGCGTTGAACGCGATTTCGTCTTCGGCAAAGATGGGCTCCTGTCCAGCGGTTACGATGGGCAGGAAGGTCGTGCGCGGCATCCAATCAAAAATTTTGCCCGGGGCGATGGTTTGCGACACACCCAGAAAATCTTCCAGGCTGGCCAGTTCCGCGCCGCTGTGCGCATCCAACAGCCAGAGCACGCGCGAACTTTCCCGCAAATACAGCGAGAAAAATCCGTCCACCTTGGGAAAATTATCCAGGAGATTGCAATCGCTCAAAAACACTGTCCGGTCCAACAAATAAGTAGTCTTCAAATCTTTGGCCGGCTGGTAATAAATGTGGTGCGCCGAAAAGGACGACATCATCAGCCGGGATTCCGCCGCGTTCGGTTCCGGATTGAGTTTGTCCGTCATTTGCGCCAGGCCTGGTTGATAAACCGAGGCATCCAGGGTCGGGTTCTGCCACGGCATCGCGGTGATCAAATCAAGCCAGCAGACCGCCAGCAGCAGTAAAACACTCCAGGGCCGTTGCGCCGGCCGCGTGGCAAAAAAATAAACCGCCCACAAAAAAATCGCCAAAAAGAGCAGACGCGGCAGCGCGTTGCCCAACGCGGCCGGCCACAAACTGCCGGGCACGGGATGATACCGCGCGAACCACAAAACTGTCCCAGTCAGAAGGACGATCCCGCCGCCGCACATCATTTCCGCCCGCCAGGAACGCCGGGAGCCGCCCGGCACGTTTTCGTATTGACTCACGGCAAACGCCGCCAACAATGGCAGGAGGACCGACGTGACAATGACAAACTTGATCGGAAAACGAAAAAGTCCCAGGAACGGGAACAATCGCCGCAGCCACAAATAAAGGAACCCGTTGTCACCCAGCGCCAGCACGAGGCAGATCGCCACGATCCCGCCGAGCAGCCAAACCCGCCAAACCCGCCGCCGCCATAAAGCCATCGCCGCCAAAAACACCGTCCCGATTCCCACGTAATAAGAAGAAGTCCAATACTGGTTGAATTGCACCGCCATGCCCTGCCACGGCGAAGTCTGGAATACCGGCACCAAAAAATTCCCCCAGCCCCACGCCGGCATGGCCCACTCCGACGCGGCATAGTGGCTGTCCCGGTTGCAATGCAGCGCGAAATCGGCAAACGGCAGCAATTGCGGCGCCGCCAAGCCGGCGGCCAGGATCCCCGTAAAAAAAAAGCGCCGCGCCCAAACCCGCACAGGAATTGTTCCCCGGCCGCATTCGACAAGGCCGAGAGCCAGCAGAATCAACCACGTAAAAAGGATCGATTCCGGCCCCCCGGCCAGGACTTGCAGGGCCGCCGCGCCCGCCGCCGGGGCCAGTTTTCGCCCTCCCTGCGTCCAACCAGCCTCTGTCAAATAGATGACCCACGGCATCCAGGCGAAGGTGGCAATATGACTTGGCCACATCAGGAAATTCAACGACAGGCCGTTGAACGCAAAAATCACCCCGGCCAGCGCCGCGCCCGCCTGCGAACCGGTCCAGCGCCGCGCCAGGAAATACATCCCCATTCCGCCCCAGAAAAGATGCAACAGGCAAAAAAACGGCAACGACCACGACAACGGCAGCAACAGGTAAAGGAGCGAGGGCGGATAAAGTGCCAGCGTGTTCAACTGGGCCAGAAACGGCAGCCCGCAACAGCTCAGCGGATTCCACCACGGCAATTCCCCCTTCCAGAAACATTGCCGCTGGAAAAACGCCACCGGATAGCTGAACAGTCCAAAATCCCGCACCGCGAAAGTGTCCAGCCCGAGCAACACATTCCAAAACGGGATAAAGATCAGCGCCGCCAGCACCACGGCAAAACGGCGCGGGCCGCACCAATCGCCGCCGGCACCCGCCGCGCGAGGCGCGTCCGCCGCATCCATGGCCAGGGGAACGCTCATTAATTTACAACGGCATCCTACTCCCTGGGCTCCCACAATTCGATGGGATTTCCTTCCGGGTCATGCAATCGGGCAAAGCGGCCATTGGGATAAATTTCAGGATCAACGGTAACTTCGATCCCCGAAGAACGGAGCTGTGCCACCATGGTATCGAGGTCTTTGACGCGAAAGTTTATCATCCAGTTTTGGTTCTTGTTCCCGAAGTATTCGGTGTCTTTGGGGAACGCGGCAAAGGCGGTTGGGCCAGCTTCCTGCGACCACGGTTTCTGATTATAGTCTGATGGCACGAGATCGGTGCCGAGATGTTCCTTATACCACTGGTTCATCGCGGCTGGATCGTTGGCACGGAAGAAGAAGCCTCCGATTCCTGTGACTATGACGCGCTTCATTTTTGGCATGTTAAAACAAATGGCTTGCAGCCCTACAGTTTTTTCCGACTCTTACGGGCGTCGAAACGGTGTTCCATCGGCCACATTCAATCCAGGAACGCGCCTGAACTCCGACACGTTCAGCGTGCCAACCTCATGCCCCAGGGACAACGCGGTGGCGGCAATCTGGAGGTCATGCGCGCCAATCATCACTCCGCGCGATTCCAGATCAGACCAAATCCGGGCATGACATCGCGCCTGAGTCAATTCGAACGACTGCACGAAAATTGAGGCAAGAATCCTTTCAACATGCTGTTGGCGTCGCGCTTTGCGCCCGGCATCAATGGCTCGCTCGACGCCATGCAGGAGTTCCGAAGCGGTGACGGCGGCGATAACAGGCTGGCTGCCGGGAAATTGTCGGAGGAAACCGGCCAAATCAAATCTGCCCCGTTCGTCTGCAATGAGAATCGAACTATCCAGGATCAATCCCATGCTAGCCTGATCGGGGGGAGGCTGGCGCGGGCTAGCTCGATGTCATCCGCAAAGGCGGTGGCTTCATCCGGGGCCAGCCTTTCCAGATTGGGCCACCGGTCAGCCAATTCCGCGCAAGTCAGCGCCGGAGCGGGCAACGGACTGAGTGTTGCGACCCGTTTGCCATCGCGCACGATAACAGCCGGCTCACCTCTGCGCTCCACCCGTTCGAGCACGCGCAGGAAGTCCTTTGCCGCCTCGGCAACAGGAATGGTCGTTTCACTCATACTGACATTGTAAAACAAGCAGGCTGGACGGTCAACCCGCCAGATGGACAACATCCTCCCTAATTCCGCCTTTTCCATATAATACGTGTAAGTATTATTTATTTGCCAAACCGCCCGCCGGGCGCGATGCTTCTCCAGCCGATATTCATCCGATGCAACGTCCGAAAAAGCATTTTCCCGCGCGGCCGCTTCGTGGCGTCCTGGCGCTGGCCGTTTGCCTCGCCCATGCCGCCCTGCACGCCAACGCGGCGTCCTCCTCCGCCGCCGAGTGGACCATGTTTCGCGGCAACCCAGCCCTGACCGGCGTGGCCACCGGCTCCGTGCCCGATCAACCCGCCTTGCTCTGGAGTTTCAAGACCGGCGGGGCGGTCAAATCCTCGGCGATTATTGGCGGTGGCAGGGTTTTTATCGGCTCCGACGACGGCCAGGTTTACGCGCTTGATTTTGCCTCGGGCAAAAAGGTCTGGGCTTTTAAAGCCGGTTCAGCGGTGCTGGCGCCGCCGCTCCTGGTGGATGGCACGATCTTTGTCGGTACCAGCGACGGGATTTTTTATGCCATTGACGCCAAATCCGGCCAGCAGCTTTGGAAGCATGAAACCGAAGGGAAAATTGTCGCGTCCGCCAGCATTGCCTCCTCCAAGAACGGCCCGTTGCGCGTGTTGACGGGAAGTTATGATTTTAAATTGTACTGTCTGGCGGCCAGCAACGGCAGCGCGGTTTGGACTTATGAAACTGGCAATTACATCAACGGCTCCTGTGCCGTCGCCGATGGCCGGACGGTTTTTGGCGGCTGTGACGCCATGATCCATGTTCTTTCCCTGGACGACGGGCGCAAGATAAAGGAAATCGACGCCGGCGCCTACATTGCCGCGTCGGTCGTGCTGGTGGATGATCGCGCTTACTTCGGCCATTATGACAACGAATTTCTTTGCGTGGACATTCATTCCGGCACGGTGGCCTGGCGTTATCGCGACCTGGATTTTCCCTACATGGCCTCCGCCGCCGTCACGGCGGACCGCGTGGTCTTCGGCGGTTTTGACAAGGTCATGCACTGCTTGCAAAGGGACAACGGCACGAATTTATGGAAATTTGCCACGCGCGGGAAAATTGAAAGTTCGCCGGTGGTGGCGGGCGGCCATGTCATTTTCGGCTCGGATGACGGCAGCGTTTACATGCTGGCCCTGGCGGACGGCAAGGAGCTTTGGTCGTATGATTTGGGCCGGCCGGTCGTCAGCTCCCCCGCCGTCGCCGCCGAAAAAATAGTGATGGGTTGCGACGACGGCAGCGTCTATTGCTTCGGGAAAAAGTCGAAATGAAAGATGTATGAACACAACAGAAACAGTCACGCCCCCCGCGCCGGCCTTGGAAAAACAAACGACGGTCGGGAATTATTTCGTTTCCAATTACCCGCCCTTTTCCTTTTGGAAGCCGGAATTTGTGCCGGACGTCCTGGCCGCGCTGGAACGGCCGCCCCGCATCCCGCTCGCGCCGCTGGGCATTTACCTGCACATTCCCTTTTGCCGCAAGCGCTGCCATTTTTGTTATTTTAAAGTTTATACGGACAAGGATTCCGCCGCCATTCGCGGCTACATTGACGCCGCCTTGAAGGAGCTGGCCCTCTACGCCGCCAAGCCGGTCATCGGCGGGCGCAAGGCCAACTTTGTTTATTTCGGCGGCGGCACGCCTTCCTATTTGTCGGTTGACCAGCTCAAACATCTGACCGACTCGATGAAGGCGCTCATCTCCTGGGAGGAGGCGGAGGAAGTGACCTTCGAATGCGAGCCCGGCACGCTGACCAGCCATAAATTGAAAGCCATCCGCGAAATGGGCGTGACCCGCCTGAGTTTGGGGGTGGAGAACTTCGACGATCACATTTTGGAAATCAACGGCCGGGCCCATCACAGCAAGGAAATCGCCCGCGCCTATGCTTACGCGCGTGAACTGGGTTTTCCCCAGATCAACATTGACCTCATTGCCGGCATGGTTGAGGAGACGGAAGCCAACTGGCGCGAGAACGTGCGCAAAACCATCGAGATGTCGCCCGACAGCGTGACCATTTACCAGATGGAAGTGCCCTACAACACGACCATCTACCAGGAAATGAAAGCCGCCGGCAAACTGGCCGCGCCCGTGGCCGATTGGGAAACCAAACGGGGCTGGGTCGCCGAGGCCTTTGCCGAACTGGAACGGGCCGGTTACACCGTTGGCAGCGCCTATACCGCTGTCAAAAATAAGGAAAAGGCCAAGTTCATTTATCGCGACCGTCTGTGGGCGGGGGCGGATTTGATCGGCCTGGGTGTGGCTTCGTTCGGGCATTTGCAAGGGACGCATTATCAGAACCAGCACGATTTCCAGCCCTACGTTGACGCCCTGCAGGCCGGTAAATTTCCCATTTACCGGGCCATGACGCCGAGCGCCGACGAACGTTTGATTCGCGAGTTTATTTTGCAACTCAAGCTGGGCCGGACCCGTTGCGATTATTTCCAGGAAAAATTCGGCGTGGATGTCCGGCAACGTTTTGCCCAACCGCTCCGCACCTTGCAGGATTGGGGTTTTGGAAAGGTCGAGGACGGCGCGGTGGTGTTGAATCGCGACGGGCTGCTCCAGGTGGACAGGCTGTTGCACGAATTTTTCCTGCCCGAACACAAGAACGCCCGCTACGCCTGAACATGAAAGCGACCAATGAAGAAACGCCGCCGGTTGCGCCGCGGCCCGTCTATTCTGATATTTATCCGCTGGACGAATCTTACGCGGCGCGCGGCGAGACGGCGCCGGCCGTCGACCGTGTCGAAGCGGCCGAGGTGCCCGAACCGTATCACTCCCTGCTCGTGCACAAAACGGACATGACTTCGACACTGGAGAAATTTCACGGCGATACATTGCACGTTGAGGTTTTGACGCGCGACATCCGCGAAAATGAGTATTGCCGGGAAGTGGCGCTGGTATTGGATGGCAAAAAAAAGCGCGTTGAGTTCGGCGCCATCAAGATCATGCTCGATTTGTTTCCCGCCGGGGCGCGCGAGGAGATTTTGCGCGCGCGGCAGCCGCTGGGCCGGATCCTCAGCCTGTTCAACATCCCGTTTGCCAGCCGTCCCGGGGCCTTCCTGCGCCTGACCTCGGACAAATTTATTGACAGCGCCTTGCAATTGCGCGGGCCGCAGCTTCTCTATGGCCGCCGCAATTCGTTGGTCGATTCACAAGAGAGGTCCCTGGCCGAAATCGTGGAAATCCTGCCGCCGTAAAAACATGCCAAACGATAACTCATTCGACGCCGTCATCATCGGGGCCGGGCCGGCCGGCTCCGCCACCGCCGCCATCCTCGCCGAATACGGCCATCGCGTGCTGATCGTCGAGCGTGAAAAATTCCCGCGTTACCACATTGGCGAATCGCTGCTCCCCTTTACTTTTCAGCCCCTGCAACGGCTGGGGTTGATCGACAAAATGCGCGCCTCGGCTTTTGTCAAAAAATACAGCGTCCAATTCGTTTCCCCGTCCGGCCGGGCCAGCCAGCCGTTTTATTTTTTCAACCGTTACGACCGCGACACCGTCGCCCAGACCTGGCAGGTGTTGCGCTCGGAATTTGATCAATTGCTGCTCGACAACGCGCGTGAAAAGGGCGCCATCGTCAGGGAGGAAACGACCGTCCATGAATTGATCCGGGAAGACCAGCGCGTCGCCGGCGTCCGCGCCGAGACCAAGGGCGGCGGCGTGGTCGAATATCGCGCCCCGATTACCTTGGATTGTTCCGGCAAGGAGGCCTTTTGCGCCGTGCGCAACCACTGGCGCACCAAGGACCCCGGCCTCAACAAAATCGCGGTCTGGACGTATTACAAGGGCGCGCAGCGCGACGAAGGCATTGACGCCGGCGCGACCACCGTGGCCTACGTGCCGGAAAAGGGCTGGTTCTGGTACATCCCGCAGCATAACGACCGGATCAGTGTCGGCGTGGTGGCGGAAGGAAAATACTTGACACGCGGCGGGGTCAAATCGTCCGAGGCAATTTTCAAGCGTGAGATCGAGGAAAACCAGTGGATCAAGCAACACCTGGCCCGCGGCGAACAGATCGGTTCCTACTTTTTGACCAGCGAATATACGCATCACTCCAAACATTGCGGCATGGCGGGCCTGTTGCTGGTCGGGGACGCCTTCGCCTTTCTTGATCCGGTTTTTTCCTCCGGCGTCATGCTCGCCCTCAAGAGCGGCACACTGGCGGGCGAGGAGGTGCACAAAGCCATCGTGGAGCAGGATTTTTCCCCGGGCCGTTTTGCCGAATATGGCCGCTATATTCGCGAGGGCGTTGAAAACATGCGCAAGCTGGTCTATGCCTTTTACAATCCAAAGTTCAGCTTTCGCAAACTGACCGATAAATATCCCGACGCCGTCGGCTCGGTCACCGATTGCCTGAGCGGCGACGTCAACAAGGATTTTTCGCAACTGTGGCGGCAAATCGAGGAATTCGCCCCGCTGCCCGAAACCCTGCCCGTGGGCGAACCCCTGCTCAGCCCCCCGGTCCCAGCGGCCCGATGAAAACGGTCCTGGCCAGGTATCTGGAGGTTTTTCCGGGTGAAAAGGAGCGTTTGGGCCTGCTGCACGATTTCCTGCGCAACACCTCCGACCCAAAGCAGTTCTTTCATCGCAAGAATTTTGCCGGCCACATCACGGCCAGCGGATTCGTCCTGTCCGCCGATCACAAAAAACTGGCGTTGGTCAATCATAAGTTTCTCCACCGCTATCTTCAGCCGGGAGGTCACGTCGAAGCCACCGACCCAACCGTGCTGGCTGCGGCGTTGCGGGAAATCCTGGAGGAGACAAATATCCAGTCGTGCCGTCATTCGCCCTTCCACGCCGACCCTCTTTTGCCTATTGATATTGACACGCACGAAATCCCGGCCAATCCCAAAAAGAACGAGCCAAAGCATTGGCACCACGATTTCCGTTTTGTCTTTCGCGTGGAAAGCGAGGTTGAACCGTCCGGTGAATGGACGTGGCGGCCCGTTGAAAACGCGATCGAAGAGGAAACATTCAAGCTGGTCCTGAACAAGTTGAGAACAGTGCCGCGCCGGATGTAAATCGTCCCATTAAAATGGCGCAAGCAACGGAATAACGCCCCTGCCTTTGCGCCGATATACCAGGAAATCCTTGTCTGTCGTGAACACTTGACATCGGTGACTCAGTTCCGCCATGCGAACGAGGCATGCATCAGCAAGACTCATGGGACGATCGTCGTATTTGCGCAATAATTCCCAGACGTCCGGCTGATGATCGGAGACAGCAAAATCAATTTTCACCAGCCCGCGCTCAAACATTTCCAGCAACGGGTCGATCGAAACCCCACTTGATTCCAGGAGAAAAATCGCTTCCGACAAAACCGCTTCGCATGTCCAGAGCGGTTCATAAAGGCTGTTCCAAACCCGCGCCGACCAGCGATGGTGCTGATCTGTCCCGTTCACAAAGCCAACCAGCGGGCCTGTATCAAGCAGAACCTTAGTCGCGGCCATATCCAGTCAATGGCCGGGTGGACAAGTCCTTCGGACCACGCACGCTGCCGCAAAGGTCCTTGGCGCGCTCGTAGAGCGATGGCCGTTTTTTTTGCCCAAGGTGATCCTCGATTAAATCGCGCACGATGGCCGCTTGCGAACGGCCCAGCGCTTTGGCCCGCTGCCGCAACAGCGCCACGTGTTTATGATCCATTTTGAATGACACCGTTTCCATGGGACATACGGTATTACTTTTCTGGCAACAAGTCAACACCCCGCCTGGGCCCGGCCCGTGCCAATTGACAATTTGACACCGGCGGACAGCCGCTTATACTTGCCGTGTCAACGGTCCGCGCATGAAACTGTTTAACAGCCGGCACATTGGATTATTAGCGCTCCAGTTCGGGGTGGTTTTTCTCCAGGCCCAGGTTTTGGCTCCGATGGGAAACCAGGCGGGGTTTGGCAATGGCGTCCAGAATCTCCGCGTTCTCAAGCAATCGGCCGACGGTTCGGAAGCGACCTTTTCGCTGGACTATTATTACGACGGCGGCAGCGAAACATCGGCGCGGCTCTTCCCGGTCATTTCCGACAAATCGCAACAGAAAGTCTCGCGGTGGTTTGGGGCGGATTCGGTGACCATCCCCACCGGGCACGGAATTATTTCCGTGAAGGCCAAATTCTTCAACGACGAACCCGGCGCGCCCAGGGAGCTTACCACGGATCGCGTCCGCATCATTATGCTGACCGAGAACGGCGGCAATGTGATCGGCCAAAACAATTTTAGCAGCATCATAAGGTGGGGTGGTAGCAACAGCCCGCCGGCTGCTGTGGCGCAACCTGCGCCCGCCGCCGGGGCGTCTTCCTTCGTTTTGTCTTCAAACTTTCACACCAAGATCAGCAATGTGGATATTTACAGCCGCAACCTGGAGCGTTCGGCCCTGACGCTCAGCGTCGATTATGATTTCGCCAAGGAAGATGGGAAGCCGAAGATGGGAGTGGATTTCGTCAGCACCAGCGACCCGGCGGTGTCGAAATATTTTTCCGGCCCGGCAATGCGCCTGAGCCGGGGCCGCCATAATACGGGCTACTTGCCCGTCAAATTGGACGCGGCGGCGGACGCTTCCAAACGGACCACTTTGTCCACGGATCAAATCTGGATCTATCTGGTCGATGCCGCTGGCGTGAAATCCTACATCTATCAGGTGCCGATGGTCCTGTTCTGGCATGTGCCTACTGCGCCCTGAACCGTTTGCCCGATTTCATCAAGTTTCCCTGCCGACCGGCGCGCCCCAATCCATTTCTGTGTGCCGTTTGGATTTGCGAACTTGCGCGAGGAGGGAACGCAAATCATGGCGCTTCTTTTTCCTGGAAGAAATGACCAGCTGGCCGGATTGCAGCTTGAGATCAATCTCGGTTCCGTTATGAAGATGGGTTTCGGCGGCAAAGGCGCGCGGAATGCGAACCACCAGGCTCTTCCCCCACATTTTCACGGCTGTCTTCATCTCCAAGTAATTACGGAGAAAATGCGTATTTGTCAACTTGAGGAATAATTCGCTAGCGGTCCAGTTTCAACATTAGAAGAAGGTTGAACGCACGACAGCCAAAACCCAATCGGGCGCAATCTGTTCATATCCGTAAAATGTTTTGGAGGTAAAGGCCACGATGCCTTCTTTAGTTTTGTGAACAGTGCCAACCCAAGCACCCTCAGGAAGCTCACCGGTCTTTCGTTTGACGAACTCCGCATGCGACAGAAGGAGGTTCCCGGAGTGGTGTATCACCTTATCCCCTTTAACGATAATCAGCAGCATCGCCCCATCGCTTAATTCTAACGGCTCGGTAGGTTTCATGGCTTTTAGTTTATCCGGTTCACAATTTCCTCCAAGCTCCAAACGTGATCGGAAATGCCTACTTCAATTGCTGGTGTGTCGTGTAAAATCTGATGAATTCAGCAGAAATTGCCATGAGTAGCATACAAAGCCAAAATTTCCATTGCCAGCCCGCGCCAATTAGCTAGCATCGGCCTCCCGCCTAATGGCGGTTAAGATGAAAAGTTACGATATCGCAGTCATTGCCGGCGACGGCACCGGACCGGAAGTAGTTGGCGAAGCCATCAAAGTGCTTGACGCCGCCAGCGGCCGCTTCGGCCTGAAACTGAATTACACCCACTACGACCTTGGCGGCGCGCGCTACTTGCGCACCAAGGAACCGCTGCCCGACAGTGTGGTCGAGGAATTGCGCAAATTCCCGGCGATTCTGCTGGGGGCCATCGGCCATCCGGAGGTCAAGCCGGGGATTCTGGAGAAAGGCATCCTGTTGCGGCTGCGCTTCGAACTGGAGCAATACATCAATTTGCGGCCGGTCAAGCTCTACGATGAGCGATTTTGCCCGCTCAAGGACAAAAAGCCGGAGGACATCGATTTCGTCGTCGTGCGCGAAAACAACGAGGGCCTCTACACCGGTTCGGGCGGATTCGTCTTCAAGGGAACTCCCCACGAGATCGCCATTCAGGAAAGCGTCAACACCCGCCGCGGCGTGGAACGTTGTTTGCGCTTTGCCTTCGAACTGGCCCAGAAACGGCGCGGCGGCAAACCCTGGAAAGGATTAAAGCCCGAAGACGTCAAGGCGGGTAAAAAATCCCAACTGACCTTGTGCGGCAAAACCAACGTCCTGACCTTCGCCTTCGACCTTTGGGAACGGGCCTTCCACGAAACCGGCCAAAAGGATTTTCCCGACGTGAAACGCGACTACGCCCACGTGGACGCGACCACCATGTGGTTTGTCAAGAATCCGGAATGGTTTGACGTGATTGTGACCGACAACATGTTCGGGGACATCATCACCGATTTGGGGGCCATGGTGCAGGGCGGGATGGGCATCGCCGCCGGCGGCAACATCAACCCACAAGGCGCGAGCATGTTCGAGCCGATTGGCGGGAGCGCGCCAAAATATACCGGTCAGGGTGTGATCAATCCCCTGGCCGCGATTTGCGCCGGCCAGATGATGCTTGATTTCCTGGGCGAACATTCCGCCGCCCAAGCCATCGAAGCCGCCGTCATCAAAGTGACCCGCGAAAAGATCAAGAGTCTGGCTGCGGGCAAGATGGGTTTTACCACCGCCCAAGTCGGCGATTTGGTCGCCGCCGCCTTGTAATTTTCGTGTCGTCCAAAAAATTGCAACACATTGGCTTGCAATCCGGGCGGGAAGGAGGTACGTAATCAACCGTATTTTATGCCGTCATTCACTTATGTAGCACGGGATTCGGCCACAGGCCGGGAGATTCGCGCCAGCGTGGATGCTTCATCGGAATCCAATGCCGTGGCCGCGCTCTTGAATCGCAACCTGATGGTGATTTCCATCCAGGAATAAATCGGCAAAAAGGGCCAGACCAGCGGCGGCAAAGTGCCCTTGTCCGATCTCGTCGTCTTCACCCGGCAATTGGCCACCATGATCGATGCCGGTCTGGCCATGGTGCAGTCCCTCCAAGTCTTGTCCGAGCAGACCGAAAACAAAGTGACTCGCGATGTCATCAAAGACATCACAACCCGCGTGGAGGGGGGCGACAGTTTCTCGGACGCGTTGATGAAACACCCCAA
>Ga0206860_10186_pt1 | contig 13541 bp, 13 predicted proteins | sample Alteio_BWOrgCont_44_FD_152624 | JGI IMG/M metagenome (GOLD analysis project Ga0206860, IMG submission 152624) | Enriched cells from forest soil in Barre Woods Harvard Forest LTER site, Petersham, Massachusetts, United States -... | ecosystem: Environmental > Terrestrial > Soil > Temperate forest >...
TAACACTAAATTCGAGCGCATCATTATCTTTGAGTGCAGCACTAAACAAGTTACGAATAAATTCTACCATCTCTTTATAGTATCCATGGGTAAAGGCTGCATGAATGGGCGCATCATATTCATCAAGGAGAATGATAACCCTTTTTTGATAGTGACGGCGCAAGAGGGTGCTCAAAAGCTGAAGACTTCTTTCATAGACATCTTTTATTGCTGTTCTGGCAAGAATTTGATCAACCTGTGCCATCTCTGTAGTTGTCATGGCATCCATGAGCGTTTTTTGTAAACGATCATATTCGCTGATAATAACCCCCTGTATCTTTTGATAGGCGTCAGGCCAATTTGATACCTTTATGTCCTTGAAGGTGATAAAGATAACCGGATACTGCCCTTGATGTGCCACGCAGTCCGGATGTTGGGCGATAGCGGTGTTAGCAAAAAGCTGTCCTGTTTGTTCAGTAGTGCTGAAAAAATAGTTGAGCATGGAGAGATTAAGCGTTTTACCAAAACGGCGTGGGCGGGGCAACAGGGTGACTTTACTGCCTTTATCTAAAAGTTCTTTTATGAGCAATGTTTTATCAATATAATAATAATCTTTTTCAACAATCTCTTTAAAATTATCTATCCCAATAGGCAACCGTTTTTTTATCATAGAGAACCTTATATCTAACGTACTTATCATATCATTTAAAAATACCAAAGATCGTTATTAAGTACGAGCGCCAGCAATAAAAAAAGACCGCCACAAACATAGCACTGTCAAAGCGGTCGAGAAAGCCACCATGGCCTGGTAACAGGTTTCCTGCATCTTTAATATGCGCACGCCGCTTGAGCCATGACTCAAATAAATCCCCTGCTGTTGCCAGTACCCCCACTACTAATGAAAACCAGAGTACAAAAACGTGGTCTGGAACGGCTTCCTGATACCAGAATAGGCCGTATAAACTTGCAAGAGAAAAAAGATAGCCACCTAGGCATCCCTGCCATGTTTTTCCGGGGCTGATACGGGGCGCAATTTTGTGTTTGCCAAACAAACTTCCTATACAATAACCTCCCAGATCGAAACTAAAAACCATACTAAAAAGTGGTATCAGCAATGTCCGATAGCAAATATCTTGATTTAACAAGATAAGCATGGCAAACGGCGTTATGGGATAGAGTGGCATTAACAGCCAAGAGAAGGGATTGGCCATATTAAAGAGATGCTTCCATTCACCGCATATAATTTCAAGTAGTATAACTACTAAAAGCGCTGAAAAGTACCAGGGAGGAAGCCAAAAAAAAACGACCCACAATATAGCACCTAGTATGAAGGCAGTAATCGATCGACGAACAAGGTTATGCATAATTTCTTTCTTAAGTCTCATGATCCCGAAAGGCGTCAGCGAGATAGGTAAGGGTTGGCGTACCTAAAGAATTGGGCTCTATAAGTGCTACATCAAATCGGTATGCTATGTCATGATGCTGGTAAGCATAAGATGCCATAAAGTGTTTTGCAGCGCATATAATTTTGCGTTGTTTGCTCGGGGTAATGACGGTACTGAGATCAAAATAGCGTGAAGAACGTACCTTAACTTCTACAAAAACAATCAGATTTTTGTGTTGCGCAACAATATCGACTTCTCCAAGGGGCGTTGCATAATTGGAGGCAAGAATAGTAAACCCCTGCGTGCATAATGCTTTGGCAACCGATGTTTCTCCCTGTTTGCCGTAATCTTTACGATAGTGTGTGTTGCTCTTCATAGACTAAAAAGCATGCGTAAAGTTACGTTTTTTTTCGTTATGAGCTACCTTGACCGATGAGCGTTGATGTTTTTTTATGCGTTCAGGAATTTCAATATCAGGAAACTCTTGGGCGAGCTTGAAAGAACATTCCTCTGCCAGCTTGGTATCGCCAAGCCACTGCGCAAATTCTTGCTGTGCTAACAAAAGCCGTGGCTTAAGGTGGGGAATTTTACCGGCAAATTCTTTTTCTATATGAGCAATGCGTGTTTGTGTTGCGTGCGGTCTATATTGACTTGTATAAAAGCGTGCAATGCTTAGTTCGCTCGTAAAAAGTTGTTCATAGCAGGTTGAGAGAATTTGTTCAACTTCCTTATGGTATTCTTTAAATAGAGCAGATGCGGCAAGAAACTGTTCAGCATGTTTGATCGTTTCTCGAGTTTTTGTCTGGTCACGGTCGGCTTCGAGCATGCTATAAAAACTACAGAGAATCGATTTGTAGAAGGTATATTCTGCATGTTCATTGCCAGGATACAAGCGTGCGAATTCATTATACAGAGCTTGGGCTTTTACTAAGGTGCCAAGGTCAAAATAGATATCCGCAAGCTCAAGCATAAGCTCTGCAATTTCCTGCACATTGGTTGAGAGCGAGATCATTTTTTGCAAATATTTAATCGCGCCTTCTTTGTAGCCTGTGCTAACCAGTCTATTTTTAGTTTCTTTAAGCTCTTTATAACTGAGCTTATTAAGGGCTTCATGGTTCCGCTCGTTTCGATGCGCTTCATCGTTCAGAGGGGTACGCGCAGGAGTTTGAGCACAAAGGGGGTAGCCATAGGTAATGGCAAGTATTCCCAGACATAGATATTTGTATGACATTAGGTATCCTTAGCTGATAACATTTATTAAGAAAATACCATACTGCCGCTGTTGCTGCAAGGAACCCTTTTTTGTAACCCATAGCTAAGAAGGTATATGATTGCCTACCTAATTGCTATAGCCACCTGTTGCGTTGATATCGCAAGTGCCGCCCTATTGCATGACTATATTCTGAATCTCCTGCTTTGTTGGTATCTGGTAATGCTGACTAAACCATCCGTCAATCTGCTCGTTACTATACTTGCACTCTTATCATTGGAGCATTTTATTATATGGGGATATTGTTTTTTAGATCTTCTCTACCTTATTCCACTAACTGGAGTAGGGTTATATCTTCAACACCGGATGCATACCTTTGTTCTGATGCCAAGCGTCCTCCTGTGTGGCGGGTTATGCATCTATATTTTTGGCATAGAATGGTATATTCTGGATAAAGAACCTACACGATATTATACGATAATGAAGTTTGGCATTAACAGTAGTCTTATAATAATTATGTCTTTGATAGTATATCGGCAAGGTAGGCTAGGCAATCGCTTTTAGCTAGATAAGAACAGCTAAAAGAGGAAAGTCCGGACTCCTAATGAATAAGGTAGCACGACCTCGCAAAAATGGGTGAGCATGATAACTCACTGCATTGGGGATGCAACAAGTAATTGTATGGAAAGTGCCACAGAAAATAACCGCCACTGACATCGTTCAGTGGTAAGGGTGAAAACGTGCGGTAAGAGCGTACGACATCGCGATAGTAATATCGGATGGGGGTAAACCCTACCTGGAGCAAGACAAAATAGGTATGTGTGGTTGTTCATTCCGGTTAAACATATGGGTATGTCGCCTAGATAAATGGTTGCCACTGCATGGCTTACCGCCAATGCAGAACAGAATCCGGCTTATTGAATACCCTGTCACTATACTATCAAGACATTCTTCTATATATTCGTACTCATGAGCGTATTTACCATAAGCAAACATTTTCTCTGGACCATTCCCTTTCTAAGCTTCATCATTGGATACCTAGTGCTAAGTAGATGGTATCCCATACATGAATTTGATACGCCTAATTTGATAGGGTTGTCGATTGCACAGGCAAGTATTATTGCAAGCCACCATCATCTCAATATACGCATTCTTGCCCAAAAAGAAGAAGTCAGCCTTGAGCCGGGTACGGTGCTCGCCCAAACGCCTGAAGCGAACCAGAAAGTTAAGCCGCAACAATCGATTTTTCTGGTAATTGCAAAGGAGCCACTCACCCTTGTTATGCCCCCCTGTATTGGTAAACTCAAGGATGAAGTTGATGAATTTTTTACCAAACAATCGGTACGTATTCGCTATTATTATGTGCCGAGCAACAAACCAAAAGACTATTGCGTTGCGCAATTTCCCACCGCAGGTCACGGTATAGGAGGGCAGGAGGTAATGATATATCTTTCTCAAGATACTCATAATCCGGTTGTGGTGCCGAATTTCTCTCAGATTTTGGTAAGCGATGTTCTTGAATTCTTACAATCGTACTCGGTGACTACCGAGTTGATGCATGAGCATTCTTATCAACCCATACTCAAGCCAAGTCCATCCGCCATTGTTGTCGATCAACGGCCCCTTGCCGGTTCTATTGTCACTCTTATGCCAGATAAACCACTTCATATACAATTACTTGTACGGAACCGACCAAAGTAAACAGCAGGAAGCATGGTTCAAAACCAACTTATGAACCAATTCAAAACGCTTCTAATCTTACCTACTACAAACTCTGTTACTGTTTGTATCACAGTTCGTTGCACATCTTCTTTTTTCGTTGGCTCATTTACTATTTGCTGTATAGTTGGAGTTGGCGGCACCTGTTCTTTTTTCACATCTTCTTTTTTCACCTGCTCGATTTGCTTCATTGGTGGCTCTCCAGATTTTTCAACAGGGCTTTCAATTTGATTAACGTTAACAATTATTGGGCTAGGCGATTCAGGCACTGCTGATTCAGGCGCTGGTTTATAAATTTTTTGCTTCTCAGCCTCTATAATATTCTTTTCAATGTTGACAACCGTCACGCTCTTTTGTTGTTCTTTTTGCTTCTTTTTCTCTTGAAATTTTTTAAATGTTTTTTCTATTTTTATCGCAGAAGTTTTATGTTTTTTATCAGCAAGAGCCTTAAATTCCTTTACCTCATTTTCTAACTCAGTCAAAGTCTTGAGTTGCTCTTCAGAAAGCTGTTTCTCCTGATCACTTGTTTCTCTCAACTTTTGTGCAAATGTAAGCTTTTCAAATTTTTGTTTAAAATTTTTCTTCAAGTCCAAGACAGCGTCTACTTGTTGAATATATTCTTGTACTGAAAGAATGCGTTCTCTTTCAATACGCAAAGTTTTCATTAACTCGTTATCCTCACGTTTTCGTACATAAAAAGTATCTTTAAAATCTGCAAGTGATTCGATCAAAATAAAACCAAATTTATTTATAAAGCTCTCATATTTTTCTTTGTTTTTTGCTATTTGAAGGTCCATAATATTTTTATCAAATGAAGCTAAGACTCCATGAAATCCAAAGCTAAAAAAATTTCTTTTATTAGTATTTTTGAGAAGCCCCTCAACTATTTTGCCCCAAACATCCAACAGCGAAATTTTTTCTTTTGTTTCGTCAACCTCATATTTTATTTCTAATTTCTTCTCTGCTTCTATTTGGCCCTTTGAAATAAAATCTTTCATTGCAGTCCAAATATCGTCAAAAAGAATATAGGCAAGCATTTGCTCCTTGCCGAGCAAAAAATCCTTACAAACCTTAGGATCATATTCTAGATTTCTTTCCCTATAATATTTCGTCCCCTCGAAAAATTTTCTATAATCTTGCCAATATTCATTTTTGGCCGCCTGCATAAGCCACTCAACATTCTTAAGAAGGTCCTTTTTTTCTTTTAAAATTTTTGCTATTTGATACTGTAAAAAATCTTCTTTCTTGCAATATGTGTCACTCCATGGATGTTTTTGTGTTCTATTACATAAATCCCGTAGGTTTTCATATACCCCATAAAGCTTATGAGCATTCGTCATTGGATCATTATTTTCATCAAGGCCAAGTCGTAAAAACATAAGTTTTGTTTTTCCTTCCTTTGATAAGGAAAGCTTTATCTCCTTTTCTTTATATTCCTCCGATACGGAGGGAAGAATGTCTCCGTTTTTTACGGTTATTTCAAATGGATAGCGCTTCAAAATACATACTTCTAAAAATCCCAAAGGCTTATCAGGAGTAATGCAAGGTTTCTCATTCTTATTTTTTGCTCTATTTTCCATATTAAGCTTGCCTAAGCGATTAATATTTTGGAATTTACTAAATTGCCATAGAAGAAGATCGTTGTCGGGTGGAAGCACAATATTTTTGTTTAAATCAATAGGATATTCATAGCCACATTTTTTTAAAGGAACTTTTACATCCTTAACCCCTACCTTTACATAGGTATTGGTAATTTCATTGTAAATTTTGTAATCCCCATTAACTTCTTTACCAAAAGGAATCAGTATATTTTGGACTTGATACCCCATGTTAGCACGCTCTAAAAAGTATACTGATTTAACCACTTCATCTTGCACATCTCGTACATTTGGCATAATAGGGCCCTTTGCGACGGCCTCCTTGATAAATCCCTGTAGGTTAGGATATGCCTTTTTATTCTCTTGAAGAATATTAAATGAGGTTAACCATAGATAATAAAAATTATGAAGGCTACCCAGTGACTCTCTCCTCGAAAACCATTCATACCAGGGCGCCTTAAGAATATTGGCCGATCCATACTTTTCACTTAATCGATTAAGCTTCGCAAGATTAGTCAACGAAACAACTCGACATTCATCATTATACTGCTGATCAAAAAGATATTCTGAGGGCCGCTCGTTTGAGTAACTAGAGCATATTAGAACAAGAGTTATACACAATATTTTCATTAAGTTATTTAAGGTTTTCATAAAAAATACCTTACAATCAAATTGCTTAAGTTAAATCTATTTAAATTGTTACCATAATAGTATAATAAATTGAACTATTTTTGAAACAATTTTTAAATTGAAATTAGTCTTTTTGCAAGCAACCACTTGTACGGAACCGACCAAAGTAAACAGCAGGAGCCTAGATACAATATAAAAGAGAAATTTTATGAATTACTCGATTTCACCAAGAAGTATTGCAATCTGTTCAGCGCTAGGAAGCTGGTCTTTAAGCTCTTTTGGAAGATTTTTAACAACGGTATATGCGGCGACCCCTATAGGTTTTTGTGAATCTTTTAATGCATACTCTACGGTCATCTTACTTTTGGTCTTACATAAGATAATACCAATTGACGGATTTTCGTCTGGCATTTTTTCTCGATCATCTAGAACAGATAGATAGAATTGCATTTTACCTATGTATTCAGGAAAAAATTCACCAATTTTGAGTTCAACTGCTATTAAACACTTGAGAGAACGATGGTACAGTAAAATATCTATAAAATATTCTTTATTATCTATTTCAAGCCGGTATTGTCTGCCCACAAAAGTAAATATCCCTCCCATTTCTTTTAAAAAGTCATCAACTCTTGCTACTAACGCATTTTCAAGTTGGCGCTCACTAAAATCATCACCAAGCTCAAGGAAATCAAAGGTGTACTCATCCTTAACAACCGTCCTTGCTTTTGCCTGCATATCTGCTGGTAGCGTAACATCAAAATTTGTTTGGCCAAGAAGAGTTTTCTCATAGGTTTGATTTTCAATATTATTTAGAAGAACTCTATAGCTCCAATTATATTTACGAGACATACGTATATAAAATTCACGTTCAAGAATATCTTTGCTTTTTTCTAATATAGCAACATTATGGCTCCAGCTAATTTGTGCAGACAGTGTCTGCAGTTTTTCATTTTTACCATATGAGAGATAAAAATCGCGCATATTCCATAGGTTTCTTTTTGAAAATCCCTTCATACCTGGAAATGCATGCTGGAGACCGCCAGCAATATTTTCAATTACAGCATCCCCCCATTTCTCAGTCTTTTGTTTTTCGATTATAGATTTCCCTATATCCCAATACAGTGATACAAGTTGCTTGTTAACTGTTTTGAGGGCACTAATTTGTGCTTCACGTATGCGATCCTTGAGTTCTTTGAGAAATTCTGCATATTGTTGAGTTTTTGTAATATTCATACACGTAATAACCTTGTTTAAAAAACCTATTTTCCATAATTTTATCAAATTGACCACTAAGAATATTTTGTATGCTATGATGAACAGTTACCTATGATAATTGTTGTGGTGCATAGTAAAAAAGTAAAGATCTCATAAACTATCAAAGCTAGTACGCAATGAAATACCTGATAAAATATACATTAGGCTGTGTTTTCTTGGCTGGATTACTATCTCTCTCTAAAGCTAGTATCAATCCTTGTCAAAATATTCAAAAATTAATCGATGAAGAACAAAAAAAAAATAAGACTTTACGTGAGGAAATCATAGATCTAGAAAATAAGAAGAGCTCATTACAGCAAACAAAACAATTTATCGAAGATAAACGGGCAAGAAAAATTCAAGAGGGTCCTTGGACAGAGCGCCATTCTCATATATATAGTGTTATAACCCATAGTATTGCAGTAGTCGCTGGACCATTGTTTTTTGGGGTAATTGTAAATGGTTTTTATTTTTTTACGAAAAAATAAGCAATGAGCTTTTATAGAAAAATAATAATTATAGGATTAGTGTGTGGCTTATTAAATATCCACCTTGTAGGTCATGAGCCTGCAAATTGCCATCCATTACACGAAAATCTTACAAATTTGTTAATCGAAAAAGATGGATTGCAAAAACGGATAACCACACTAACAGAAGAGTGCAATATTTTACAGCAACGAGTCATAAATAATCCAGAGCCATCATGGTTAAAAAAGCATTTTTATCTTACTCATGGGATAGCATTATGTGCAATACCAACATTTTCGGTTGTTGTTGCTATCACAGTGATAATACTCTTTGGGCGTCCTATGACCGATGAAGATTTTGATAGAGAACGACGGTGACGATTATTAAAAGAAAAATCTATCAATATTCATTAAATATCAAGGTAAAGCGGGTAGGATATTGACCCTTAAAAAATGTCGGAACTGGTGGAAATGAACTACTTGCCTCTTTAATCATCTCTTCAACATTTCTATCGTGGGCAGCAGAACTGCTCGGCCTTATAAGCTGTAATGTTTTAATGCTGCCGTCACTATTAAGAATCATAAACCAACTATTTTGGGTAGCAATATTTGGTGGTCTGCCATGTATTGTGTAGGTTTTTTGAATCCACCAAAAGATTTTTTGCATATAATGCTCGTGCTTTAACTGTTCCGGTGATGGTACCCCCTGATGCTCTGAACGGACTTCCACAAAACCTGTTGTGCGCTCTTGTTGAGCATAAGTTAAAAAACCTTGAGCAAGCTGTGCTAATGTAAATGGTTTTTGATTACTCATTGGTTGTTGTGTAGAAGGTGCAGGACTTCGCTTATAAGTATGTTGTGATAAACGTGCCATTGTTTTTTTTGGTGGTTGGGTTTTTGGAATAGATAACGTGGTGTCGGGCAAAATATCGCTGGTAACTTCGGTGGGTACCGGCTCAGATGTTTCTGGCGGTGGTTCTTGGGGTAATTCCTGTGATGGGTCTGGTTCTTGCTCATGCACTGGTTCATTCTTTTCTGCTATCTCTTCCTGCGGTTGTTCTTCTGGCTCAGCTTCAGAGGTTGGCGTTTGTGGAGCATCATGACTAAAAATTACGGGTGCTTGGCAAGGAGGTGCTTTGTGGGCGGCCCAGGAAGTTGTTGGCTCTGGCATCGGAGTTTGCACTGGCTGCTCAAGATCTTTTTCTACTGCAAAACGTAATGGGGCGAAAGACTCAGTGCGTTGTATAATAAAGAGGAAGAAAATACCGTGCAATACTAAAGAAATAACAATAATAAAAATAATTATACTATTACGAGGGCTATCTGCTTGCTGAGCGTACAAGTGCGTGGTGCTCCTTTTTTGCAACATCGATTAAAATGATCCTCCAATTTTGAGCCATAATCCATAGAGCTGTAATGCGGTATTACACTGAGGCATTTCCCACCATCCGCCAATACCAAGGAAGCCATCAAAGGTATGTCCTCCCCACCCATAATTAACCGTGCCATATAATTTGTGTGTTAATGTATCTTTTGCCGCACCAGATCTGAGATCAAGGTCATGAGCTCCAATAGGAACAAAGATAGGATCACCATTAAAATTTACATCATTGACGGCAAGATTATCAATGGTACTTTTACTGGCAGTTGTAGGGAATGTGGGATTATTTGGATCTTTTGTCCCCGCAATACCGTAAACGGCAGGGAAGCAATGAGCAAGTTCAAGATGTTCAGCCGGATGAGCCCAGATATTATAGCCTAATTCGAGCTCCCATCCATGATATAAAAAGCGAATTCCAAAGGCGGCATCAACCATACCATATGGATGTACATGCACCTCTCGGGTGAGGACATTAACGGCGGGGATATTCTGTAAGGGCCCCCCATCATTTTTATTGAGCAAAAGATAACGACTCCAAGGACTTTGTGAAAGACCTCGTGCGGGGATGGTATTAACCGGTATGCCATTTTGTGGATCAACGTCCGGATTATATAAAAGATCAAGCGTTCGTCGCTGAATATTGCTCATAAAAAAACTATTTTCGATATTTAAAAACACACAGGTTGCGTACTCATAGTCATTGCGATTGGTAACCACTTGAAAATTAACACCGGTAATAAACCCTATATGCTCATTATTACCAACCACTGGATCAAAAACAAATTCGGCACGTTGTTGCGTACTTGTTGGAACACGAACACCAGAATAATAAGCAACTTGATTGTTATGTTCAGACATGTATGCTTTTCCAAATCTGATTATTATTTCTGCAATCCCAGCCTTAGATCGTGAATTGACAAATTTTCCATAGCACCAATCTGGCTGATCGAATGCCGTCAAAAGATCCACAGGAGCACCCGGCGCAATGGGAGTAACAACAGGAGTCATAATGCGCTGGGTAGGATGAACACTATTTCTAACGCCAAGAAACGGAACAGTAACATCTATCCAATAACCCTTAAGAACATCAAGTTTAATAAGATTACCTATATCTTGATTGTACTCTAACAGTACCCCCCATTGTCGTTGCTGAGGGCGTACGGCAAAAGTACCGCTAAATGTTGAAGGGAGATTGAACCATTCTGCACGGGCATCTCGGTCCTGAATAGTGAGTGCGGCATCGCCTGCAATAAGCACTTCTTCTTTACAATTAAAAAGAAAATAACTATTGGTTGCACGGGCAGGAATCGATTCTTGAGCCACACCAATAACTTGCAGGCTTGCTCTTGCAGGCCCTTGCTTTTCATAGATATAGCTGTGCCATAGTGCCTGTATTAAAGCTATATTTTGTACAATTGGTCGAGTAAACATAAAAGAGCGATGGCGATCATGTTCACAGCAAGGATTTAACAGCCCCTTAAGGTTGATGATAGGTCCACTAAGACTTATCAATATCCCTATAATTACTACTCTTCTTTTATTCATGCGGTTGTCCTTTCACTGGACACTAATCTTATGGTCTCTTGCATATAAAAACAAGATATTTTCTTGGCATTTTTTTATTCTATTTTTTTTAGCTTTTCCTTGCTTTCATGTATAAAATCTGACATTTTCGTTACAGATGCAAACTTTTACATCAAGTTAATAATGTTTTTAGGAGAATTTTTATGGCACTGCGTATTTATTTGATGATTTTTATGGTATTAGTTTCTGGCTTGGCGCCTGGATTGTTATGGGCAACAGTAGGACTAGACTCTATAACATACAATACCGCTCTTACGCTGAAGAAAATTTCTGAGTCTGATTGTTATAAAGTTGAGAATTTTAACTTTATAATAAAAAAAATAGACTTGATTAAGCAAAATCAAGCTAGCTTAAAAAAAGATAATCTTGAGATAGATAAAAAAATTAATGAAATACTTCTCTCCTTGAATTCTAAAAGCACCTTGCCAGAAAAATATCCTACTGCAAAAGAAGGTGAAGAGGCTTTACTAAAACTAAAAAATAATAAAGTATCGCTGGTATACCAGGCATATCTTCTTAGGAAGATGAAGGGAAACTCCGAGCAACAAATAAATTTTATAAAAGCACTGATCCCTACAGGATTAATTGGTGATTATAGTGGTGTTAGTGCCCGTACATGGGGTGAAGAACTTCATGAGGTACCAAAGCCTACTTACTTTGTTACCAAGCAAGAGTTGGATGATACTCTTTCTAAGCTGCTTAAAGATTTATAACAAATCTACGACTTCTTTAAAAAATGATTCAGAAGTTTACCAAACGGTTCCTTGATCTACCTTTTTTTTGATATGATAGCAATCGAAGTTTTCAAAAAAATATATGGGGGGTTAACTATGGTAAAAAAGATAGTATTCTTGTGGGCACTTTCATGTTCATGGTCATTATCAGCAATGCCAACAGTTCATGTCATTGGCGACAGCCATGCCTTTTTCTCATTTTCTCCCGTTCCATTTACAGCGCAAGAGCCTGCTTATCCTGAATTCTTCACCTATGATTACGCTGGTGCTGACACACATTTTTCGGTACCATTTCATCTTCATTGGATTGGTCCACGGACTATGCATCGTGTTGGTAGAGATGGACTTTCATTTTTAAATGTTAAGGCCTTATCAGTTAAGGAAGATGATTATGTGGTATTTGTGTTTGGTGAAATAGATGTTCGTTGCCATATCGGTAAGCAAAGTCATCAGCAACAACAACCATATCAAGATATTATCAGCAAACTTGTCAACAACTATATCGCCACTATCATGCGCAACAAAGAACAATACACCCATCTCTCCTGTATTGTTTTTGGGGTGGTACCGCCAACTGATCAAAATTTTAATCCGGATTATCCCATCTACGGTTCACTTGTCGAGCGCATTGCTATCACGCAATGTCTCAATGCTGAACTTAACAAAGCATGCCTTGCAAGAGGGTTAATTTTTTTTAATGTATATGACGCCTACGGCACCCCTCTGGGAGACTTTGATAAAAAATTTAGTGATAATCTCGTGCACATTGGCATAGCACACAATGAATTGGTCCGACAGCGATTAGTTGAGGTACTTTTTACTCGGTAATCCTGGCCAGTTATTTTTTTATTTTTTCATACAGCAACTTTGCATCTTCAAAGTTTTTTGCACATTTTAATACACCCTCAAGGGCCCATGCAGCAAGCGTGTTATTGCGTGCCTTGTGAGCTGCTTTAGCAAGATACCAATATACTCTCCAATGGGCATTTCCTAGTGCTATACAGGTTAAAAATTCGGCACATGCTTCTTTATATTCTTTATCATTATACAAAACAAGTCCACGCCATAATGGAAATTCGTGACAAGTAACTTCAACACCCTTAAAAATAGGAGCCAAGCTTTGAAGATATTCTCGTTCTTCATCTTGGGCATAGGCAATGATATTTTCTTCTATATCCATAATTTCTTGAACGGACATACGTGTTTCATCAAAAAATTTACTTGCCGTGCACGCTTGAATAACAGGCGATACTGCAATAGTGCTGGTGCGAGGATATATAATGCCAATGTCGCCATACACGATAAAGGTATGCTCGGTGAGTGAATCTATTGCCGCCATGAGCTCGCGCAAGGTAGGAAATTCATACGCTGGATTATGAAATTTTTTTGTCATAGAGCCAAAAAGACGTATATCATCAATTAGAATAACGGCATCTTGTAACCCGGTTTGCTTAATGATCTGGAGCTCCTCCAGAATTGGCGATACGCTGTTGCCTTTAGCGGTTGTCCCTTCACTATAGTGACCATCAAGCCAAAAAAGGCAAGATTCTGACAATTGGGGAACAAGTTGTTGAAGTACGGCCGAAGAATCTCCTAAATA
>Ga0206860_10187_pt1 | contig 13529 bp, 10 predicted proteins | sample Alteio_BWOrgCont_44_FD_152624 | JGI IMG/M metagenome (GOLD analysis project Ga0206860, IMG submission 152624) | Enriched cells from forest soil in Barre Woods Harvard Forest LTER site, Petersham, Massachusetts, United States -... | ecosystem: Environmental > Terrestrial > Soil > Temperate forest >...
ATGAATCAACGCCTTCATTGCTACAATCAAATAAACCTTATGCACTTGAGTTAAGATTAAATCACAATCAATTACAACTTATTGTGGAATGGTCTCAAGGTGGTGAGATTTCTTGTTATCTCCTGCATAAATTTAATGAAAACTCTGCCCAACTTGCGAATATTCAACCTATTTTTGCAAATGAATCGACTAAAACTATCTCCCTTTCTGAGAATAGCAGTGGCAATAATGCTGTAAAATACTTGGAAAGAATCGGATTGAAAGGAGAATTTGTTAAAGCTTTTGTTGAAAAATACTCTACCGAAGAAATAACGTTCTATGGAATTCGTGTAGAGTTAACTCGACCAAAATCCATCAATCAGTCTGAATTGCTAAAGCAAATTCAAGACCTTAGATTTATTGAAGGTAGCTTGAGTAAATTAAGATAGAAAAGTTCCATTTTTCCCAAAAAATGAGATTTTTTTCAAAAAACGTTCCAAATACGAGACAATTATTCAGAAACATCTTATATTTCGAGAAAAATGGAACATTTATTGGATTATGGAACCTTATCTCCCTGAAAAATTACCTCTTCAAACAATTGATTGGGAGAGACATGTACCCAATATTGCTCAAGCAAATAGCCATTTAGCAAGGTTTGACGGAATTTTGCAGACTATCCCAAACCCTGAGCTGTTGTTGGCTCCGATTATGACACAAGAAGCTGTTCTCTCATCTCGGATTGAGGGTACTCAAGCAACTTTGGAAGATATCCTTGAGTTTTATGCCGAGCCTTCTGAAGACATCAAAAATTTTCATGATGTCCAGGAGGTGACAAACTACAGAAGAACACTACAATATGCAATCGATAATATCGCCCGTACGCCCCTTACCCTAAATCTTATCAAGGAAATGCATAAGATCTTATTAGAGGGGGTGAGGGGAAATAATAAAAGAAGGGGAGAGTTTCGCAAAACGCAAAACTGGATAGGACGTGTTGGAGCTTCTATAGAACAAGCAACCTTTGTTCCTCCCTCGCCTATTGAATTATTGGACCATCTTTCCAATTTTGAAAAATATTTTCATCTAAACGATAGAGAAAGACTTGTTCAACTTGCGATTATTCATGCCCAATTTGAATTATTACATCCTTTTTTGGATGGAAATGGGCGAATTGGTCGTATTCTGATTCCATTATTTCTCTATGAAAAAAAATTGATCTCCCTCCCTTCTTTTTATATCAGCGGTTTTTTTGATCTAGAAAGAAATGCCTATTATGATCATTTGGAGAATATTTCTAAAAATAATGCTTGGAATGACTGGATTGAATTTTTTCTTCAAGCAATCATTTTCCAAGCTCAATCTCAGGGTTCTTTGGCTAAGCAAGTAATAAAATTGTATGAAGAAATGAAAATGAGCATAGCCGAAACAACTCGCTCTCATTTTGTTATCAAAATTTTAGATTTCATTTTTTCTCATCCTATTTTTAAGGGCACGGGTTTTGTTAATACAACTAGTATTCCTAAAGCTACAGCAAGTCGATTGCTTAATGTTTTAGTAGAAGGTGGCATTCTGGTTCCTGTTCGAGAAAAGACAGGGCGTGCAGGTCAAATTTATCGTTTCGCAAGGCTTCTTAAAATTCTTACCCAAACAACAGTGAATAGCGAAAATTACGATGATTAAAGCTAAAGAAGATACTTTTCATTTGGGGGTCAAAGCTCTCATTCGCAGCCCAAATAAAGAAATTTTGTTGCTCGAAAGAAGTCTATTTAATAAAAATTACTGGGATCTTCCTGGAGGTCGCCTTCAGAAGGGTGAATCGTTATTGCAAACCTTAAAGCGAGAGATTACGGAAGAAACAGGGTTAAATGATATAGGGAATGTTCAGCCCTTTATCACTGTTTTAACTGACATTCGAATCCAAAACGCTCAAGAAGACGTAGGACTGGTTTTTTCTATCTTTCTTTGCGATATCAATCATGCATTTTCACCTCAATTAAGTGATGAACACATTAACTTTAAATGGCTATCTCCGTACGAGTGCCTTGAAAAATTAAAGCAATATCCATCACCCTTTGCGGATAAGCTAATCAATTTATGTTAAATATAAAGGACTGAAAATGACAAAACTTTATACAAAAGTAGGGTCGCCATCTCGTCATAGTAATCTGCTGATGAAGAAATTTATTACCTTATCCGTTATGTTAATCTGCCTTCTTTTCTGTAGAGAATCTTTTGGAGCTTTACCACCTGATATCGATTTAGAAGAGATGGCGCAAGATTATGTCCTTGAAATTAAGCAACTAAACATCCAAGGTTATCCTACAGCATGCAATCCTTCTATTGTACGATGGCAGGGTAAGTTCATTTTAAGTTTCAATGCCTATAGCATAGGAAAAGAAGATCAACCTGATTTGATGGGGCTTGCTATTTTAGATGAAAATTTCAACATAATTGGCAATCCGCAAATCCTAGAGGTGTCAAAAAATCTTTGGCAAGATGCTCGTCTTGTCGTGCTCAACGAAGCTCTCTTTTTAGTATTCAATGGTGCCATCAATGGTGAACTTCGTCGAACATTTATTGCTCAAGCACATTTTAATGGCATAGAGTTTTCTATAGGGCTTCCCGAAGTGTTTTTAAATTTTCCAGGAGAAAATCCCAATCAATGGGAAAGAAATTGGATTCCATTTGTTTACAACAATTCTCTTCTGTTAGCCGCTAGCCTTTCGCCTCATCGGATATTACGCCCTATTCTAGGAAGTCAAAAATGTGAAGAAATTGCATCTTCCCATTTTTCTAGTTCTTGGACGTTGGGAATTCCAAAAACAGGTACAACTGCTCACCTAGATGGAAAGCACTATCTTGCGCTTTTTCATTCCGTGAAAGTTATGCCTAGCATCCATTCTGAAGAGAAACCCATGCAGCACTATTTCATGGGTGCTTATACCTTTGAAGATGCCCCTCCTTTTAGGATAACAGCCATTAGTAAAGAACCTATTATCGGCAAACATTTTTATCATGGACCAGAATACACCATGTGCAAACCTTGCCGTGTAGTTTTCCCTTGTGGTTTTATTATGAATGAACAATTTATTTGGGTTGTTTTTGGTAGACAAGACCATGAGGTATGGATGGCAAAACTTGATAAGAAGGGACTCTATGACAACATGGAGCTATGCAATCTGGACTAAGAAGCAAAACTCTTTAGCTTGATAAGCTACATTTAATTTAACCCTTAGCGGTAAAATTTTAGTCAATTAGGGGGAAAAGTCTTGGCTTGGTAGCCTGGTACATCATCTAAAATTGAGGTCATTTTGATAATCAATAAGCAGTTCTAAAGATTTGGCTTTGGCTTCATTAAATGCTTCTCCAGCCATAGAAAATAAATTATTTGCTAACTTAAAATCAAAATCTTCAATAGAATGTTTACAAAGTGAACATAGAAAATGAGATGGAAACCGATTTTCTATGTTAGAGAAGCTTTTTTTCTACAAATGTGCTTTCTGAAAAATATTGCCCATGAAAACTACTCGGAATATGCCAAGGCATTTTTGCCCTTGCAATTTCCTTAAAAGTCCTACCATCTAAAGCAACTAAAAATGAGTTCTTTTTAACATCATGAATGACTGTAAGAATTACCCCATCGTCTTCAGTTTGAGATTCTGGAGATGGAACAAAAACAGGTTCCAAAACTTTATGACCAGGAGCACTCCAGATGGTAAGTTGTTTTGTTTCAAGATCAAATTTACCTAATTCGCTCATACTGAATGTATTATCCAGATCGTTAGATAATGTAAGATATAGATAACGATAGGGTTTCCCATCTAAACGATCGTCAATTCGAGGAAATTCCATCACTTTTTCCAAAAGAATTTCGCTCGAAATCTTATGTTTATTGAGTGAAAAATGATAGCGCATAAGCCGAGTTAACCAAGCTTGCTTATTTGCCATATTTGAGGCTTGAGGAAAAATTCCATTCATCATTTCTAAATCGGGAAATGCTACGAGATCAATAATGAGATCACCACTTTCAGACTCAAAAGCATTAGCATGATGCCAAGAAAAGAAAGACTCAGTTTTTGCTTGAGAAATGAGTTTTCCAGTACTTCTTTCTACGACAAGAAATTTAGTTCCTCTTTCTGGTTCCCACTTAAAGTTATGAATGAAGGATTTGTTGGTTATTACAAGATCTAATGGCCTTACTACAAATGGAAATTCTGTTAGTATCAAATAGTTTTTGGTCATGGCAAAACTATGCATATAAGCAGGATGTTCTACAGGAATTTTTGCTATAACATTTCTTGTTGAAGATCCCTCTTCCATGCCGTAAAGAACATATTTGCTTTCTTGACCGAATTCGATCAAATAATTAAGAGTCTCTTTCGTCGTAAAATCTAAGTGAGGGTGTGCCGATTCAAAACATCTACTCTTTGGTAAATCATCATCAAATGTGAATGTTCCTTTCGTCTCTAAAGTGTGAAGATCAAAGCACGCTGGTCCAGGAGCTTCTGTTAACGCGACGTATTCGTTCCCATATTTAAAGACATTTACTGATGCGTTCATTACCCATTTGCTTGAATCAACAAAATAACTTAGCAATTTTTTCCAAAACGACTGATTTGAAGCAAATCCACCATAATCGGAACTATTCTTATTAATCACAGAGTCGTAAGCATCAGAGAGCAAGAACCGATTTGTATAGGTTATATTTCCTTGATCGAAAGTAAAATTATGCAGCATAGCAATACCGTCAAAATGATGGCTAATCTGGGAGCCTTCTTTATAAACTGGAATAGAGCTGTTTCGAACAAAGACCCCATTAAGCCATTTAGGGAAGGTCCCTTCTACTGATAAAGGCATTGCTTGAACTTCTTGCGATAATTCTGTTTGTAAGGAAGAAGTCTTCGAATTCATAAATAAAATACTTGCTGAAGTTACAACTAAAACAAATATAAATAAAATTAATATATATTTAATCTTTCCAAACATTGAGTCCCACTTTCCATTTTATCATATTGTTTTAAAGCACTTTCACACCACTCTAAAGCAGCTTTGACTTGTCTTAAGCCAAAATCTAATGTCATCAGCCAGTATGGAAGCCCTGGCTCATTTTTTTGATCTAACTGCAATGTCTCTTTAACGCTTTGATAAATTTTATCTTTCCATAAAAGGGTTTGACGAAATTCCTCTATATGTTTCCTTGTCGTTGATAAAGGAACAAGTTCTCCAAAAAAAAGTTTAAGTAAAAGCTCATTGCGAAATTGTTCGCATTCAGCAGGTTTATCCAACCATGCTTTTAACTCACTTTTCCCTTTTGCTGTTAATTCGTATACATTCCTTTGACGCTCGCTTTTTGCCAAATCTTCGTGCTGTACAATGAGCCCTTCCTTAACGAGGGTTCCCAAAACTGGATAAATAGAGCTATATGATTCTTTCCAAAAAAACTCAGTGCTTCCTTCCATTAGTTTTTTAATGTCGTATCCAGAACTTTTCGGTACTAAAGCTAACATTCCCATGATCGCAAATTTACTCTTGTTGCTTTTCGCCATAATCAGAACTCTGTGTAAAGATATATCAATATGATATATCATCTTGATATATTTTTATGCAAGAAGATTTGTTTAGGTCGATCAAAGGGAAGAAGATATAGGTTTTTTAAATAGGAAATTATCTAAAATTATCAACGAAAAATTTCATCTTTTCTGGTTTGAATTGAACTTGAATGCAATTTTTTATGATAATATCTTGAAGATATGGAATTTGAAGAGACTTTGGTTAACTTAAAATTCGAGTTACAAACAATTATGGTTTTAATATAACAATTTGACTTACTTCATTATATCTAGGGAAATAAGTAGAATTTTGTTCTAGTTCATGGAGACACATCAGCATTTCATCAATCTCCTCCAGAGAAAGCAAATGTTCTTTTAAAAGTTTTTGACTCACAGAGAGAACTCCCAAAGACAGTATGCTCTTTTCTCGTTGCGTACTTAAAACAGGCTGATAAGATGAATAAAAAACTTGATATCCTTGTTTTTGCAAATATTCTAGGATCTTTAAACCTGGAGATGGATCAGATTTTTGTGAGATAAACTGTTTACTGACAGCTATTTTCCATAAATCATAACCAAGATGATCAGGTTCACAAAAAAGAGCGTTTATCGTAGAAATCTCTTCCAATAGAAGGATGCCCCCTGGAGCTAACTTGCTATATAGAAGGGCTATAGTTTTTAATATTTTTTCCCATGGCAGATGGGTCAATACATAACGACAGTGAATACGATCAAATGTGCCTGGAATCTGATCTATATTTAAAACATCCATTTGACGGAATTCAAGATTTTCTGAGTTGCTATGTTGTTGAGCGATCAATATCTGTTCAGAACTGATATCAGTTCCAAGAACATAACCACTAGGGGTCGTCTGTCTAATCATCTCTGATTCTAGCAATCCTATACCGCATCCAATTGTTAAAATGCGAATTCCTGGAATAATATTTAATTTGGATAATGTATGTGGATTATGTAATTCATTTAAAATAGTCAGTCTTACCTGATCTTGTTTGCCAGTCGAAAGTGCATAGGAAGATTCTTGAGTCTGTGAAGAAAGAGGCATATAAAGGACCAAAAGCAAAAGATAAATCCACGAAAAGTTTGTTTTCATGAGGCAAATCCTATGACAACCAAAAGTTGAACGCAAATAAAAAATTTGATTTATGCAAACTTTTCCTTACGATAGAGAGTCAATTTCCAAAGATATTTATTCACTCATCTTACGCATAATTTGAAGAGTGGTTTTGGTACATATCCGCAGCCATCTATAAAGGAGACACATTTTGCAAAGAGCTTAGGCTTTTTGCTTCAATGTGTCTCATTATTATATAGCTCTAGGCTATGTCAAGTTTTTCAAGCTGTGCAAAGAATCTTGAAACTGCTCCTGATCAATAAGTGCCAGGGCGGTTTTGAACATACATGCTCCTAAATGAGAATGTGGCCAAATAGCTCCTTTTTTTGTAAAATCTTGCCAGGAGGGGAGAGACTTGTCTTGGAGCAATTTTTCATACGATATTGAATTATCACTATTTGACGAAAATAAGGCGGCCGCAATAACCAATAATCTAATTGGCTGGGTGACAATGAAGCGGTGCCATTCAAGTTTAGTCGGCTCACGCCCTAAATATGCACTTAGAAACAATATTTCTGTAGTACTGTTTAATCCGTGAAAAATACAAAAGGTAGCTAGATCAAAATATGGATCACTCATTCCACCATTTACCCAGTCTACAAGGAAAAAGCGATTTTCCCAAAGCATGATGTTTAATGGATGTAAATCAAGGTGAGAAGGGACGTTTTTAACAGGCCATAACTGAAAAAGCTCTTCCAATTCTCCCATTAAAATTTTTACCTCTAAAAAGCGCGCTGGTAAAATAGCAGGGCTTTTCATCATTTTTACATAAAAATCGTCAAATCTTCTGAAAGGAGAAACGGCCGAAGGAAAATCAGCTTCTAAACTGTGCATGGTTTTAATAAATTTTGCAAAAGCTGCTATATTTGCTGGTTCTGTAAAATCAACTTCAGATACCGTGCGACCTGGAATAAATTGCATAATCATTCCGTTCATTTGCGAATCGACGAATAAAATTTTAGGCCCTAAATCAAAATCTCCAGCCAATCGTGCTAGCTTAATTTGATGTAGGCGTGTTGCAGAAGTGCTTTGAGTGGGAAATAGTCGCAGCACATAAAATTGATCATGCCAACCAAATCGATAGAGCGTAGCTGCACTACCGCCACCTTTTAAAGGCTCGTAAATCAGCTCATCTTCTTGTAGATTAAATATAGGATGATCTGAGGACTTTAAGAATTGCGAGACTATGGTGGTTAAAATAATTTTTTGAGGCGAAGAGGTTAAATTACTACTCATTTTTTTCCACATTTAGCGTTAGACTTCTTTTGAGCTTGTAATTCTTTAGGTGAATAATAATCCCAACAACCTGCAGAATTAACACGGGGAATATATCTAAGATCATAAAATGACTTTCCAAGGCCATCGGCTATTATACTTAACACTTTTAAAGTGCCTTCCAGATGTTGACGGTCCTTTCCTGCACTATTGCGCACCATTATACAATTAGGTAGCGGGTTGTTTAACCACACTTGCTCAAGACCCACGTGAAAAGCTAAATGGGCATTTTTATGCATAGGAAAGTCTACTTGTGTGTCGCCAATTGTAATAATCAGGGCTCGTGGAAGGTGTTTGATTTTTTCTTGGATGTGTTTGGCAGTTGTTATTCCTTTATTTGTTTTACCAATTAAAAGGTAATTAAATCCTCCCGTACTTTTATTAACAAAGCCAGTGGCGATTTGTTTTTTTGATAATGGCAAATGAGAAATCTGATACTGCGGTTGATTCAATTCATTTTTCAGCCAGTTACTTGAAAGCACAGTATTCCAAGGTGGGCTAGAGGTCTGTGTCTCTATTAATGCTCCATTGCTAATTAATCGAAAATTGGGATCAATAAATTGGCGAATAGGTTCGATAATTTGATAAAATTCTGATGCTGTCACATTAGCTGAATTTGGAGACTGAGCAGGGGTCAATAAATCAAGTTCTATTTGTAGTTTTTGTGCCAGCACTTTTTGCTCATCCAAACCGTATTCTAAAACTTCTTTTAAAAAGGCATGTATGAGCAATTTTCCAAGCTCCCATGTGTTTTGCAAAGAGTATTCATCAACGACTTTTAAACTGCCATCTTCATTCATTTTATGACCACCAAGCACTCCATAGATGGTTACTTGATTTTCTAATAATTCTTGCGCAAAAGATTTCCCGAAAACTTTATTCAAAGGGACATTGCCTGATCGCCAATTTTCTAGTGCAGGGTTGTTGTCAATAGGTGTTCCTGAAATAAAAGTTACATCGACATTTTTGTTATTCAGTAATGCCTTAATCGCCTCTATAATGCGTGGGTCAGCTAGAGTATCAGTACTATCTCTAATGACCCCATCTACATCAGAGATTAAAATAATCTGTTCGATCAGTTCACCATTTTGAAAACCGGTAGGCATAAAAAATTCTTGGGCACTTAACATAGACTTTAGAAAAAGTATAAAAATAAAAACTGATTTTTTTGTAATCATATCGGCACCATTTATTAAAATATCACTAAAATATATCCAAACACAAATTTTAATAGCTTGCATTTAGTAGAAAGTAAGAGTCCTTTTAATTACAATTCTGAATCCTCTGTATTCAGGCGCAAAAAAGTAATTGGTTTGGCAGATCGAAATTGCTCAAATGGAATCTCTAGTTTATAAATACTTCCAGAGGCATCTTTGAAAAATTTGTAACTACTAATAGGATTAGTTTCATAATGAAGAAGTGTTGAGATTAAACCCTCAAATAAATTTTCTTCTTTATAATAGATAGCTGTTTTTATTTTTCCATAGATCAATGTCAGGTTATTATCTTCCATTTTTAGTACAACTTTTCCATAAGCTGGGTGTGCATATACACCGACATATGGTTCTAAAGATTCATTATAAGGAATTAAACAGTTGTCTTGAAAATTATTTAAATTTTTTTCTAAGCTGTTTTTTGTTTTTAGATATTTTTCTTGCATTTTGTTTAGCCAGTTAACTTCCTTAACACCTAAAATTTTATCAAAAAGCTGATTCTTAATCGTTGCAATAGCATAATGCCCATTGGTACTGCTGTTAGTTAGAATTACAAGGCCTATTTTTTTTTCTGGTATGAAAGCCAGTTCGGAAGAAAAACCATCGATATCGCCATTGTGGCTAACAAAATTATAGCCCCTATATTTTCCAATAAACCAACCTAAGCCATAGCCACTATGATAATAGACCTTTTCTTCTTCGTAGGGGATTGGTAATGGTATTTGAATTGTATAGGCTTCTTTAAGCACACGCCTTGATACAATATTAGTAGTCAAACAGCTTGTATTTATATGCCATTTAAGCCAATTGGCCATATCGCGGGCACTTGAAATAATTCCTCCGCTAGGATTTATGCAACTGGTCTTGAAAAATGGTATGGAAGTGTTAATTCCATTTATTTGGGCATATGGTAAAGAAAAGTTGTCACTATGGGGTGTGTGTTCTAAAGAAACAAGAGAGTTATTCATAGCAAGAGGTTTAAATATACGAGAAGAGATAAATTCTTCCCAAGTATCATTTGTTATCCTTTCTATTATTATTCCAGCCAATGTGTACATAAAGCTATTGTATTGAAATTTCTCGCGCAGAGCACAAGCAGGTTCAAAATACTTCAATAATTCAATAATAGAGGTGCGTGGAGGTTGTGAATAAATCCAAACAGGGTCGTAACGCGCTATGCCGGTTCGATGAGCAAGCAAATCACGGATGGTCAAATCTGCGGTACGCTCATGATCCACTATAAAAAACTCTGGAATATATTTTTGCACCACATCATCAAGTGCTACTTTACCTTCCTCTGCCAGAGAACATAAGGCAGCCGCTGTAAAAGCTTTGGTGCATGAGCCTATCAAAAACAGCGTATGCTCAGTAACTGGTAATTTTTGAGCTAAGTCGCAAAATCCATAGCCTTTGCTAAGGATAACGTCATCATCGAAAACTATACTTATAGAAAGGCCTGGGACATTAAACTTTGTTAGTGTCTCATTTACAATATTATCGATTTCGACAATCGACAAGTTAACTTTGTTAACTTGATCGATAGCTTGATCAATAACTAATTCAATTTCTTTAGAAGAGGCATTAATGTTATTACCAAGAATTGTTATAAAGAAAAAAATAAATAGCCAGTGCATTTGTTTGAAATCCTTAAGACGCTGAGATTGCCAATGGGCAAAAATTACACTAAAATTTAGATCAATACTTCTCGTGCTAGCTTGGTAAACGATTTTAAGGCTTCGCTTTCAGTGCAAATATAATCGACATTGAGTTCTTTTAATAAATATTTTTCACTCATGAATTCAAGGCGTGCCACAATCTTGATATCAGGGTTTGATTGCCGAGCGGCATGGATAATCAAGACCGCTTTTTTAGTATCGGGAATAGTAATTAAAAGGTGGCTGGCCTCATCTAAATAAGCATCTTTAAGAATACTTTCATCGGCGGCATCTCCAAAAAGGACAGTGTAGTGCTCCTCAATGCTTGAAACAGTATCAATATTTTGCTCAACGATAATTGGTACAAAACCAGCTTCACTGGCAATTTTTGAGACAGCCTTGCCAATCGGGCCAAAACCAATGACAAGCACCTTTGTAGATGGGATTATTCTTTCTTGTACTAATGAAGTTTTTTTATTTTCTTTCAAAAGGTTGGAAAAATTATATTTTTTGGATTCCCTAAAAAAGGGTATTTTTTGCAGCATGGCTTCTATCGATTCAATCATTTGAAATAACAAAGGATTCAGCGATATAGAGATGATGGCACAAGCCACCAATATATCAAAGGCTTCATCGGGAATAATTTTTAAATTCATGGCCACTTCCGCTAAGATAAAGGAAAATTCTCCAATCTGCGCAAGAGAGATGGCTACTGTTAGAGCTACATTCAAGGAATAGCCTAATGAAACTGTAATCAAATAGGCCACTAATGGCTTAATAATTAAAACGACAAATATGATCCCCAAAAAGAGAGCAAAGTGTGAAGCAATGGCGATTGGGTCAAACAACATACCAACTGAAAGAAAAAATATTACGGCAAAAATATCTTTGATAGGTAAAGCATTAGCCGCTGCTTGATGGCGCAAATTTGTTTTTCCAATCACCATTCCAGCGATAAAAGCACCTAGTGCAATAGAAGTGCCAAAAATAACTGCGGAACCGGTGGCAATTAAAAAAACAACTGCAATAATGGTTAAGGTAAACAACTCTTGTGAGCGAATGCGGGCAATATTTGTCAAAATATAATCAATGACTCGATGGCCCCAGGTGAACATGAATAGGGCTAACAAGCAGAATTTAGCGATAACAAAAACAATTGAACCCAAAACGCTGAGCATCGAAAAATTAGCAGCTGTTGAAACGGCGGCAAGAGTGGGTAATAAAATTAAGATGATAACGGTAAAAATATCTTCAACTACCAACCAGCCAACCGCAATATGCCCTTTTACCGTATTAAGGACGTTATTGTCAGCCAAAACGCGCACCAATACTACAGTACTTGCCACGCCAATAGATAAACCAATAATAATACCAGCTTTGATCGACCACCCCAAACTGTAAACAATAAGAGTGGTGAATAAGGTTGCTACCAGCGTTTGAATTATAGCACCAGGAATGGCCACTTTCCGTACGCGAATCAAATCCTCGATTTTAAAATGCAAGCCCACTACAAAAAGCATTAAAATAACGCCTATTTCGGCTAATTGTTCAGCAATCTTGGCATCTGCCACAAAGCCTGGCGAGTAAGGACCAATCAAATAACCGGCTAACAAATAACCTAAAATAGTTGGCAATTGTAAGCAGCGCATCAGATAAGCTAAAAAACTAGCCATCGCAAAGCCAATCGTTAAAATGCTGACTATCTGTAGATTAGAATCCATATAAGCCCTTATAAAAATAGATGGCAGTTGTAAATTTTAATCTTACAGTAAATAGACTACTTTGGAAACTGGCTTTTTTTGGAAAAATTGATGTTTTTTGAGTAGATTTGATTCCAATTCAAATTATGCGTACGGTGAGTGATAAAGAGCCAATAAAAAAGCGGCACTGGCAATATAAATAGTGCCAGCACCGCTAATTTATACAAGTAATAGCAATAAAGTGTCCTACAGACTAGCTTTAGCGAGGATTTGTTTAGCTTTAGGAAAATCTTTGCCTTTTAAATAGTTGATTTGGAATGGAAGAATATCTCTAAAAATTATCTTAAGTGCTTCAATAGAGCATTTATCTGATATATATTCGGCCATATCTAGCTCATACTTCAAGGCTTCTTTAGCCAAATTAGCATAAGTAAATGGAAATTTTTCATTATAAGGAACATATTGAAAGGCCTCTGGCGTTATTTTAATAGCTTTTAGCATAAAAGTAGGATCATTTGTCATGTATGAATTATGTGCTAGTATTTCGACATTAAAAGCGATAGCTTTTAGCATGAACTCTTCATTTTGTTTTAATCTTTTAGAAGCGCGCTTAAAAGCGTCGGCATCATATTTTATTAAATCAATCAATACATTTTCATTATCAACGGTAAAAGAAGCATATTGAATGGCCGTCGGTACTTTTGCAACAGCTTTCTGCATAAAGGTAGGATTATCTGTCATGTCTGGGTTATGTGCTAGTATTTCGACATTAACAGTGATAGCCTCTAGCATGAACTCTTCATCTTGTTTTAATATTGTAGAAGCCCGCTTAAAAGCGTCGGCATCATCTTTTATTAAAGCAAGCAATTCAGCTTCATCATCAATGGTTTTTAAAACTGCATCTTTGATATCCCTGGTTTTCTGATCTTGCTCTGTTGGCACTTTTTTTACCTCTACTCGTCCATAAAGCGAGGCACCGTAGGCGGCCGCTAAACCAATTGGGATAATGACTGTAAAGTAAG
>Ga0206860_10189_pt1 | contig 13517 bp, 14 predicted proteins | sample Alteio_BWOrgCont_44_FD_152624 | JGI IMG/M metagenome (GOLD analysis project Ga0206860, IMG submission 152624) | Enriched cells from forest soil in Barre Woods Harvard Forest LTER site, Petersham, Massachusetts, United States -... | ecosystem: Environmental > Terrestrial > Soil > Temperate forest >...
ATCGACAGGTCGCCGAAGATAGCGGAGGCGGGCTGTGGCTCGATGCGCAACGGCCGCTTGGAGAATTTCACCAGACAACGGGACATACCCTGGTCGACCCCGGTTTCGCCGCACCGGTGGCGTAAACAAAAGAACGCCCCGGTTCAGACGGCGCTCACTTCCGATAGCGTCTAACGGTGGGCGTCGGGGCGCAACGGAGGAAGTCATGTCGAAGTTAATTCTTTCTAGCCTGTCGGTTGCCGCCCTCGCCGGCGGCGCGATGCTTGCCCTCGAATTGAGCTCTGCATCGGCGTTTACGCTTTCCGGAACATCCGTGCAGCCCGTCACTTCAGGGCAGTTCGACAAGGTCTATTATCGCGCCTATCGCGGCGGTTATCGCGGCTACCACGGCGCCTATCGCGGCGGATACCGGGGCGGTTACGCATATCGCGGCGGCTACGGTTATCACGGCGGCTACGGCTACCGTCCCTATGGATACGGCGGGGCGGCGGCGGTCGGCGCGGCGGCGCTCGGTGCAGCGGCGGTCGGCGCAGCGGTTGCCGCACCCCATTGTTGGATCAATAACTACGGCACCCGGGTCTGTAATTAATTTTACGGGCCAAAACGAAACGGCCGCCGTGCAGTGGCGGGGACGGCCGCTTCATCTCGCTAAGTTGGTCCGGCCGGCGTCCTCCGGTTTGTAGTCGTTCGGCGACGAACGAAGCCGCTCGAGCCGCCTTGTAGCTCTCTCGCCTGTCCAGCCATTCATTGCCCAAACAGCGCGAGGCGTTGCCTCCGGTCGCGCCCGAGACCCCCCGCGAAACCGAGCGCCACAATCGCCCAGGTCGACGGTTCGGATATGAGTTCGGATATGGTCGCCATGCCCGGTTGTCTTCTCCGGCGAAAGGGCGCTCCCGCGCCCTTTCGAGGTGCTGATCTCGATCGTTGCAGCCTGAGCCGGCACGAGCTGCCGGATGCTGGAACGTATAGGGTCCGATCATGAGCGCGCTCGCCCCAGAGGAAGCGAAGAGCCGCCCGATCGAGATCAATGGCTATGCCATCGTCTCGGACGACGACAGGATCGCTGGCTCCGACGGGCTCATCCCGGCCTCCCTGCGCAACGAAAAGGATTGGGATTGTTTCCAGCGGGCGCTTGCGGGCTCTGACCTTGTCGTGCTCGGCCATCGCAGCCACGAACTCGCGCCCAACGTCAGGGGCGACCAACGACTCGTGATTTCGCGAGGCGCAGCTACGCTCGAGCAACACGCGAACGTCTGGTGGTGGCACCCGGCGCGCGTGAACTGGGTGCAGGTCGCAACAGAGCTGTTGCCCCATGGCGACAACGTGGCGGTGCCCGGCGGCCAGGTCGTGTTCGATCTATTCTTGAAGATCGGATTCGACGCATTTCATTTGACGCGCGCGCATGGCGTAAGGCTCCCGGGGGGCGAGCGCTTTTTTCGGGTTGCGACGCTGATCTCTCAGCCGAGGCCATACTCGCCGGAGCTGGATTGCGCGTCAGCGAAAAAATCGTGCTCGATGCAGAACATGGCGTCGACATCAGCGTCTGGCGCGCGGTCCGCGAGACCGGCACCGCGCGAGGCGAAAATCGGTGAACAGAGGTCGAATTGATCCGTTCGCCACGTCGCGGCGAATGACCGTGTTTGCGCGAAGGAGACGTCCGGAGTCGACGTTTAGCGGACATACCGGATTGCGGCGGTGGACACGCATACGGGCGAGAAGCGGACCCTTCGCTAGTCCAACTTTGATCAGAAAACGACCTTCCAATCCCGCTTCATGCTCACGACGGTAATGGCATAATCCTGAGCCTTGTCGAGCGCTTCGGACAGGGGGCTCAGCCGAAATTCTCGGTCGTAGGCGACCTCTCGCACCGCGTCGTCGTGGCGGAGCAAGAGCGCAAGCCGGGGCCCGGGGCCGGATCTCGCGTAGCGCATCATGGCAAGGTCGCTATCGGAATTGCCAAACGCCAACAGGGGCCTCCGGCCAATTTGCAGGCCGATGCTCAAGGGCTTCGTTTCCCGATCGTTGAAGATGTTGAGTTCAGAGAGCTTCGAAAGCGAAACCCGGTCGCCGCCGGCATCGAAGCGTAGTTTGACGCTGGACCCGATCACCTGCTCTCGTGGGATACCATAAGCTTCGTCCACGAAAGCGCGCATGAAGTCGGCGCCGCCCGCCGACACGATATATGTCTTGAAGCCGTTCTCCCGTAAATATGTTAGCAGTTCGACCTGTGGCCCGTAGACGCATTCTTTAAACAGCTTGCCGACCTTGGGATGCTTCGCCGTTGCGAGCCATCCGCGCGCGACTTCCTCGAACTCCTCGTCGGTGATGCCCGCATGGGTGGCGAAGGCCAGCTCATAGAGCGCCTGTAAGCCGAGCCCAAATAGCGTATTATAATCGTGTTCGAGAACCGCCTTGAAGGGTTGCCGCCCGGCCAATGCCGGGTCCTTGGCCGCCAGTTCATTCACCCGGTCAAAGGCGAAAAAGAACTGAATCTGAAGCGGCTGCTCGCAGCAGAGCGTGCCGTCATTGTCGAACACGGCGATGCGCTCGGCTGGCGGCGCAAACTCGCTCCCTCCTTCCTTCGTCACGCGCGCGACAAAGTCGAGGATCGCGGATTTCGCCGCGCCGTCGTTCCAGGAGGCAAGCGGCAGAGTGTCGACCATGCTGGGTCCTCTCGGCTGTGGACAAACCGGTGATTTGACACCGAGTCGCGCAGCGCTAGTTGTATCCGGGGATTCGGTCAACGCGCAGGAGGGAGCGACGCATGCATGAACATCTGGAAGTCATCTCCGCCATTGGGCTCGGGCTTGGGTTGGCGATGGCGATGGTCCCAGGCGCGGCCGCCCAACAAAACCCGGTGACGGCGGTCGATATCGCGCTCGAACCCGACGCGACAATGATCCAGCACGCGATGGCCGACAACGCGCGTCTGCTCAAGTCTTTTCCGAAGGGCTTTGCCCTGGATGAAACGCACCACCCGCACGTCTCGATGCTTCAGCAGTTTGTCCGCACGGATGATCTCGACAAGATATATGCCGCGGCCCAGGCCGTCTTTGATAAAGAGAAGCCCAAGTCATGGACGCTGAAGGCGTTCAAATATTACTATATCCCCTCTCCCCCGATCGGCCTCGCGGGGATCGTAGTCGAACCAACGGAAGATCTGCATCGGCTGCAAGACGAACTCATCAAAGCCGTCGGGCCCTACACTGCGAAGACCGGGACCGCGGCAGCTTGCTACAGCGACGACGGCGGACGCGACATCCAGCCATTCCTCATCGGTTACGTCGAGAATTTCGTGCGAGACGCGGCGGGCAAGCGATTCAATCCGCATGTGACAATCGGCGTTGGCACGGAAAAATTCCTAAACGAAATGCTGGCGGAGCCCTTCCCGTCGTTCACGTTCTCGCCCGCAGGCGCGTCGGTCTATCAGCTTGGCTCCTTCGGCACGGCTCGGAAGGAGCTCAAGGCGCTAACGTTGTCGCCTTAAGGTCGCGGGAGCAAAATCAGACCATTGCTGTGACCGCGATGACGGCAATGTCTGCGAAGGGTCGCTCTGATCCGCTCGCCGCGCCGCCCGGAATGTCTGCTATTTGCGCGAAGCCTACGGCTCGAGTCGACGTAGAGCGGACATAACAGATCGCCGGTGGACGTCGAAGAGTTCCGCCGTCCAGTGGTCGCCGCGCAACGGCAAGATCCCGGCCCAAAGCGTTGGTTGGGAATTCCGCCCTGTTCGACGTCGCACCTCCTGCGGCAGCATCCCTTGATCCCGTAGATTTCTTAACGAGCGCCCGCTGTCAATGCATTCCATGCCGCGAGAGAGTCCATGTAGTCTCTCCAGTGCGCAATTTTCCGACTCTCAATCTTGATAATGGAGCAAAACCGATTGTCGTACTTCACGCCCGTCGCGAGGATTGTCCCATGGACTTCATATTCGATGACCATGACGTGTCCGTCGTCTGTCTTGTGGGCAATCAGCTTATGAGCAGACTGAAGCTCGATGTTGTCGCAATAGCCTCTGAAGTGGGCCATCAGATCAGTGCGTCCTTCGATAATGCGAGGCCAACCGGGAACGTCGTAGAGGACCTCGAAGACGGTGTCGTCAGCGACGATGTCGAAGAAGTGCTCACCATCGACGAGGTCGCCGAGCGCCCCTCGCACTAGGTTGAAGTACGGTTTCGCGGCCTTATAGGCATCATAATTCCGACTCGGCATCTCTGGGCACTCCATGCGATTAACGAGGTTACTTACAATTGGAGAGCCGCACGGTCGATCTCGCGGATGGACCTGCGGCGTTAACGATCGCCGACCCAGCCGGATGGTCATGAAGTCCGCTTAAAGTTGAGCGCTGCAGTCTACTCCCGTTCGGTGAGGTCGCGAGGGCGAGCACGTATGGTGATTTTTGGCTCGAGGTTCGTAGGCGCGGCCTGCAGTACCTGTAAGCGAGACGTGGCTGCCTAGCCGAGCCGCTGGAGGCGCTCGCGACCGGCCCCTGGCGCTGTGGCGACGGCACGCAGGTCACCACCTGGGGGGACTTCTCCGGATCCTTTGAAATTCCAGCTTACGTCCCGCGGCGACGGTCCGGAGTCGGACGTATTGCGGACGTAGCAGACCATGATCTTGGACGCCTCAATTGGCGCGGATAGCGCCCTTGCGATCGCAATGGAATGAGGGCTATTGCGCGGACTGCGGTCGTTCCCGAGGCGGCCACTGACAAGTGGACTGCCACCTGAACCTCCAGCCGATCGCGGGCCGTCCACGCTGGTGGAAATGTCCGCTTCGGCACCGCGCGCGCTAAAGAAAAAGGCCGCCTGAAGCGGCGGCCTTTTGAAACCGCGTGAAGGAAAGCCTACACGATCGAGGGTGCCGGTTTGCTGGCGCGCCGGAAGGCGGCGAAGCCGAGGCCGGCGAAGCCGAGGCCCATCATCGCCCAAGTCGAAAGCTCCGGCACCCCGGAGATTGTGGCGCCGTCGATACCGAGGTTTAGCGCCGCGGCAACTTGAGCGCGGTCGGCATAGAAGACCTGCAACGTGTTCGCTCCCGAGAGATTCCCGAGATCGAGGATCGTGCTGGTGTCCCCGTGCACGCCTGGGTTGCCGCCGGCATAGGAACCGTTCAAATAGACCAGCGTATCATCGTCCGAGCTGACATTCAGCGTCACATCAGCGCCGGTCCCATGGATGGTCCCCCATAGGTACGCCGTTTCGAAGAAGGTGGCGTCGTCGGTGCCCGTGCTATTGGGAGCGAACATATTCGACGCGTTAGGCGACGCGACCGTGCCCACCGCGAAGAGGCCGCTGCCCGTGAACATAATCGGGTTAGGAGACGCTACCCCGGGGGACCACCAGAGAATCTCGCCGGAGCCGTTCACGTCGATCACATTACCTTGGTTCACCGGCAGGCCATCGTGGCCGAGCAAAGCGCCCGGGGTGATGCCCGGGAGCGTGGCGGGCGGAGAACTGCAGCAGGGACCAAAATCCCCCGTCGTAGTGGTCGGAGTTTCGTAATAGTCGATGCCCATGTTGTTCGCGGCGTTCGGGTCCCTCCGGTGTACGCTGAGCACGCCGCCGAGGACGCGCCAAGCGCCACCGCCACGGAGACCGCCGCTGAAGCCATCGTCATCTTCTGCATGGATTTGTCCCACTGTTTGTGCCCTGCCCGAGTTGGGGATGACGTCCCAACCAGTGCTGGTGGTCGTGCCATGGAAATGCTGGAGCGCGAAGCGTAGCCTTCAGGCGCGAGAGGCCGACATCGCGCGGCCTCTTTTTATTTCACGACGCACGCGCCAGGAGGCACACTACTGCTTTATCGGACGGAACCGGAGCGTTGCCACGGGTCGATTTGACCCGTTCACCAAGCCGACGATCAATGACCGGTATTTGCGCACTCCCCGCCATTGCCGGCCCATCATCGGAAGACAAGAATCCGCCCCTTCGCGACATTCCTGACCACAAGGTCATCCTTTCTCTTTCAAACGGTCACGAACTGATTGAGCCCTCGTGCCGATCGACCGGAGTCCATGAGAGGTTCAGTCTCAGGGTCCCTGAGACTGAGTCTCACAAATCGTGGTTTAGTCTCGGGTCCCTGAAATTGAGTCTCACAAATCGCCATCTGAGCGACTGAGAGCGGCTCGCATTGTCCATGCGACGTTGATGAGACCTCTGGCACCATGCCAACAGTGCCAAGGAGTGCCATTTTCTAACCTTGGTGCCCGAGTGCCACGTGCGCGCGATTGAGTGCCAACTTCACGCATGCAACATGTCGTTTTGTTCCAGCCGTCGCAAGATGGCTGGGGCCCCCGGCTCCAGTCCTCACCGAGGCCGTAGTAGGGGGGGCCAAACGCGATCGGCTGGCAGAAAATGGGCCTCTCCCGGGATCTCTCAGACCACAAGCAACACGGCGCGGCGATACACTCATGCAATCACGGCTGATGCCAGCTCTTTTGTTGCGACAGAGTTGCGATGCGTAAGCCAGTCCGCGTAAGGCATTGATCTCGTAGATCTCGTAAGGGTGACCGCAGCCTTTGCGTAGTTCGATTGGAACCTCGGGACGCGCCGGAGGACCGGCGCAGGAACTCTAGACGGGGATGGGTAGGGGGCAAAGTTCGATCTGGCTGACAAGATGGGCGTGGTCCAGCAGCTGGTTGATACAGGTCGACGGAGGGGTACGGCGGCTCGCATTTGTCAACCTTGACCGCGGGAGCAGACCGACCGGACCGAAGGCGTCAATCGGTCATGCCCTCGTGCAGTTCAAGCCCGTCGAGCACCGCGGCCCAATGCGGCCGATCGGCCAGCATCACAGCGTGGGTCGGGTGGAAGGCGGACGGGTCGTCGAGGGTGCCTGCGTAGATGGTATGCTGGGCGCTGACTCCGTACTCGCCACCAAACATCAAACTACCGCAGGCCGGACAGAAGTTGCGCACCGACGTGCGTCCCGAACGTAGACGCTTTCGCGCCTGTTTCGTCTCGCCGGCGACGCGGAACAACTGTTTCTTATAACCCATGAACGGCACCGCGCCTGCGCCTGACGCCCTGCGGCAATCTTCGCAATAACAGAAGCCAGCATAGAGAGGTTCGCCCTCCGCCTGGTAGCGCACGGCGCCGCAGAGGCAACCGCCTGTCAAAATACGATTGGCCTGGTTCACCGCGTCGCCTCCGATTACCTGGGGTACATAGCCGCAGGCTTAGGAACTCTTCAACGTGTGTGCGGGCGACTTCGCCTACCAACCGCATCAGCGAGCGGATCGGGCAGGTCAAGGCTGACCAGAAAGCGCGGGGCCGCTATCTTGGGTGACAGACAAAAATGACCCGCAGTTGCGCACAGCCCTCCACAAGGCGCGCAAGCTCAAATGCCCGATCGTCGTCGCCAAGCTTGACCGTCTCAGCCGCGACGTGGCCTTTGTCGCAGGCCTGATGGCGCAACGCGTTCCGTTCGCGGTGGCCGAGCTGGGACCCGCATCGACCCGTTCATCCTGCACATATGTGCCGCGCTCGCTGAGAAGGAACGGGCGATGATCTCGGCGCGCACCAAAGAGGCGCTGGCGCGAGCCAAGGCCAGGGCGCGCGGCTAGAAATCCTCGCCTTGGCGAGGTGCGCGGCAAAGGCGCCGAGAGCATGACCCTCGCGCCGAGCGAATGCTGGACCCGACACTGCGGCTTTGCCTGCGTGCTTTTGGTTCGGCTGCGAGCGGCGACGATAGGGTTAGCCGACGCAGGAAGCGCGCCGAAAAACCGTTCACCCCTAAGCTAGGCCAGAACAATCAAACGAACAGTGGACAAGAGGGTGGCGGCGCTTGCGCCTTACAAGCGGACTGGCCTACCTTTTCCATCAAGTCCTCGGAACCGACCCAATCCAAGGTCCCGAGGCAACGCTTCCAGCGTCAGGCGCGGCGACGCAAGGCATTGGGCTCGGGCATCTGAGCGTGATTGGGATTTGTCCGGCCTTCGTTCTCAGAAAACGGAGGTTTTCCAATGCGAAACTACAGGTCCGGTAACGGCGGTCATGCGCCGGGGCACGTTCGAGATATGTTCTTGTCGGCAATCGAGTCGTTTGAGGCCTGGCCTACAAATGCGCCCGAACCGATGGTCGATTTCGAAGTGCGCTTTGAACCTCGCCCAATCACGCTCATGCGGGCGTGCGGAATAGTCTGGAACTGCTCGGACATCCTTCCGGGCTCGGCATTCGACACCCTCATCAACTGCGGCTTGCAGTTGAAGCGCCGCACATATGCCGCGGCTGCGAGGGCCATGTCCGAGGCGATCAAAGAAAGCATGACGGTCTCCTAAAACGGAGACCAACATCAAAACTGAACACTCGAACCTTTTAGAGCGGCCCTCGGGCCGCTCTTTTTTCTGCTGGGAGTGAGGGAGCATTATTCCGACCTTCCGCTCCGGAGAGTGGGCCAGATCGCAAGAGTGCGTGGTCCGAGAGGGCGACGGCCCTGGATCAGTCGTTAGCGAGAATTGATTTCCCAACCAGATCACTGAGTTTAATTGCGGTCTCCGGATATTCGCGCCAACCGCACGGCCCGCCACAATAGCCATCGCGGGCGGGTCCAATATTTAGGACGCCGTCATTCTTGCATAAGACAGTATAACGCAGTAGTTTAGTAGTTTGAAGCCGTGAGATCGCTCGCCACCCCCGCCCGAGCCGCAAGGGAGGACGCCGCACCTTGTTGTCGTGAGTTCTTCGTCGTGGCGCAGGGCGTATTGCCGAAACCCACGTCGCCCCCCTTGAGTGGTCTCCTAAACCCGGTTTTGTCGGGGGCGCCGCCAACGCCGCATGCAAATGGGGATGCCCACGTTTTCTCATGTTCACGTCGGCAATACCGACTTCACTCGATCGTACGTTACCGACCGGAGCAATCTTGGGCGGCTTGGGCCGCTCCTGGTTCAGACATGCCGCTTTTTTTCATCGGTCTCCCATTTGATCGGAAGCCAGCTGCGTCAGGCAATGGACACATGACCGCGTTTCTCGCGCCAACGCGCAAGGCGGTCGACCGTAGCTACGCGGCAGCTATCGCGAACGGAGGTCGCTGCGATGGGCCGCCAGGGCTGCGAACACAATATCACACTCACTACTACGGCGCGTACTTACGAGACCCGGACGGAAACAAGATTTGCGTGTGCTGTCATGGTGCACCTGAAGCGCCGACTGACCCGTGCCATTGATCGGCTTTTTGCGCACTCCAGACGGCTGGAGTCGACGTAAAGCTTCCGTTGCGGATCGCGACCGCGGACGGGGGAAGTGGAAGGCAAAGCGGTCGTAGACTTACGCGATCTGCAGGCGACCCAAAGGCAATGACATTCCGGTACTGCCCGGCATCCGACTACCCATGAGTGTTTTCCGACCCTCATAGGCCCAGCGGGAATGCGGTAGCGTTCACGCGCGACCGACTTCGTCCCTACCGACCTCGTCCTTTTTGAGGTTGTAACCGGGGTCGGATCGTCGGAGCGCCGATGATTGCGCAGAAACCAGCGGGGTAGCGCCTTGTGACTGAAAATAGCGTGGCTGGGCCGCGGGGATCGTTCGCTTCACATCATTTAGCCGATCCGCCAAGCAAAGTCGGATCGCGCTTCTTGGGATTAGGGAAGATAGCCGCCATGGTTTCGATTGTGGCCACGGCATATTTCCTAACGGCTGCGGTTGGCGCTCACGTTGTCATGACGCAGTACAATTTTTTCGCTGACTACATCAGCGACTACGCGGTCGGACCGTGGGGATGGATCTATGGATCGGCGTTCCTGGCGTCCGCCATCGGATCTATCGCACTCGCGGCCTCCCTCGTCCTCTTGCTTCCATCACAGGCGCTGTCAAGGATCGGCGTCGTCTTGCTGGTCCTCGTCGGCGTCACGTATGCGGTCGACTTCGCCTTTCCGACCGATATTCTCCCCCCAGGAGCGCCACCAACAACCGCAGTCGGCATCGTCCATTTGCTAGACGCGCTCTTGGGTTGGGTGCTCTTCACTGTAGGGAGCGTACTGATCTCTTCATCCTTGAGACACGCCGCCTATTGGAAAGTGTGGCAGCCCCTTCTGACAACCCTCGCTTGGCTCTCTGTGCTGCTTCTTGTCGTGCTCGTTGGCGTCGTCATTTCCAAGGCGCCATTCGGCGGACTTGCCGAGAAGCTCTTCATATTGGATCGCAACGTCTGGGCGCTCGCTTTGGGCATCTTGGCCTTCGGGGCGCCCGACAGCGTTCTCCCCCTTGGCCGCCGACAGCGCCTCCTCGGCGATCCGCCCGCTTTCGAGAACCACGTTATTGGCCAGGGCCGGCCGCAATGAGCGGTCCCGGCGGAAAGCGCGCCGTTGTTCGTGAGTAGTTTCCGACCCTGGCGCTGCATCGCCCGATGTTGAAGGATCGACGTTCGCTCGCTCCCTCGCAGAAAAGGCAGGGAACCTTGCAGGCGAGTACAGCCTGCAAGGGCAAGCACATCATCTCCGACGCGCCATGAAGGCCTCAAGGCGGCGATCGCGCAGGTTTTCAAGGCGAGCTGAAAGCGCTGTCGCGTGCATTTCGGCATCCTCAGTCGTCGTCGATCGACCAAAAAACAACTGTTAGCGAGGCTACCATGACGCTGCCAAACAAGACTGAACGCCGACCAATCGTCGATACCCACCGGCACCCGATCGGCCCCAAGCTCGCAGCCAAGATGGCGGAGCGAGGCTTCTACGATCCAAAACAAGAATTTCCGCAAACCAACGCTCAGGACTTGATCGGCTATCGGGAGTTTTACGATCTGGAATACGCCATGCCCAAGTCGCGCGCGGAAGGCGTAACCCTCAGCCTTGCCAGCAATGGCGGCGAGGTGGAGTGGCTTGCGCGGGACCTACTTAAAGTCAGCACCAGCGACGCGCTCAAGATCCTCAACGACGAATACCTGGAGATCAGGGATGGCTATCCCGGCGAGTTCGCGCTGATGGCCAACGCACACGCGCTCGAAGAGGACTGCCGGCCGATCGTCGAGAAGATGATCAGCCATGGGGGCGCCAAGGCGATTGCGGTTTCGTCCAGCTACGGCGACGGCGCGGAACGCACCTTCCTCGACAGCCCCAAGGCGGAATGGCTGTGGGAGTTTGCAGAAGCCAACGACATGGTGGTGCACATTCATCCGCCGATGCTGTCGCTCGGGCACGAGGCGCTGATGCAATACCGCCTCAACGAGGCGGTCGGCCGGCCCTTCGACTCGACCGTCAACGGCGCCCGGATGATCGCCTCGGGTTTGTTCGATCACCACCCGAAGCTGCAGGTGCTGATCGTCCATATGGGCGGCGAACTTCCGTCGGTCCTTGGACGCCTCGAATTCAATTGGCGCCTGAACTACAAAGGAATCCGCAACCCGCCGGCCGGCAAGCCTTACAAAAACGATCGGCCGCCATCCGACTACTTCAAGACCAACATCCTGGTCGACTGCATGGGGTTCAACCCAATCGGACTGCGAGCCGCGGTTGCGATGTGCGGCGTGGACCGAGTGGTGTTCGGCTCCGATTACGGTCCGGTCCCATACGGGATCAAAGAGCATGTGCAGATCGTCGAGGACGTGCTGCCGAGCCCGGGCGAGCGAGACCAGGTGTTCTGGAAGACAAGCAACAAGATATTCCGCCTGGGCTTGGTCGATACCGGTCTCATAAACCCCGATGTTCTACCGGCGGCAGCCTAGCGGAGGGCTTGTCGACAGACCTCGGCGAGCCCTTGCGGATACAGGCCGGCAATTTAAGATTGCTCATGCGCGCATGTTCTTATATATGGTCTCGTAATCTTGCTTAGGTATTTCGAAGAATCCGAAGCGAAACATATATCCCCATTTGGTTTTATCCTTGATGAACGTAAGTGAATCGATTAAAGGAGCTATGGGCGTATCGTGAGTTTTGAAGTACCGGATGTTCCGACGAATAGGCCGGAAATCCCCGGACATAACCCCGACACGCGACTCGTCGTCTATTACTTCACCAATCGCGGTAAACTTTTGATAGGGCTCAGGCTTACCGAAAGTTTTCTTGGAGGAATAGTAAATGATCTTATCACCGCGCGATAGCCGCTTCATGGGCGAGCGCTTGCCATGGTTTGCTTGAGCAATTCCTTGCGTGACCCCATTCGCTACGTGGTCTTTTGACGCTACTGCGATCCAGTATCGTTCTTTCATAGATGTCTTAGCCGACATTCGCCAGATGACAGCCTCACTCAAGCCGAGGTTGCGCCCATGGCAAGACTTTGACAAGACTGAAATGTCGTTGAGACCCCGCCGCGCTTGTAGATACGTCTCGGGGCGGGCCGGCTCGCGGTTGCGCGCCGAGGAATGCAGAAACTTCTGTCATCAAGACGCACGTCTCCCGTGGTTTTTCATGGAACGCGAGACCGAACGCATTACGCTTTCGACGTAACCGGTGGCGGCCGCAACTCCGCGATCAGGCCTGGTCGACTGCATGGGTTTCAACCCAATCGGCCTGCGAGCCGCGGTCGAAATGTGCGGTGTCGCCGAGTGGTGTTCGGCTCCGATTACCATCGCTCGATACTCCTCTTACCTTCAATGACCGCTCCGGGGGAGACTTGACCCTTTCGTGAAGCCGTCGGCGAGGGACCGCTATTTGCGCACTCCTGCCATTGCCGGCCATCATCGGGAGACAAGTATCGGCCCCTTAGAGACATTCCTGACCGCAAGGTCGCCAACTGATTGAGCCCCCGTGCCATTCGACCCGAGTCTCATGAGATGGTTCAGTCTCAGGGTCCTGAGACTGAGTCTCACAATCGCCAACTGAGCGGACTGAGACCGGTTCGCGCGGTCCATGCGACGTTAATGAGACCCTGGCACCGTGCCAAACAGTGCCAAGCTAGGCGCTCGAGTGCCACGTTCGCGCAACTCAGTGCCAACTGCACACATACCATATGTTGTTTGTTCGAGCCCTCGCGAGGCGGCGCGGAGCCCGGCTCTGGTCCTCACCGAGGCCGTGGTAGGGGGCCAGACGCGATCGGCTGGCAGAAAATGGGCCCCTCATGGGGCGGATCATTCCCCTCCGCCAAGAAACCGTAAGCGACCATCGGCGTCCAGTCGGCGGCCTGGCCTAGGAACACTGACGCCGCGCACGGCGGTTTTGGTCTCTGGGGGCGTCCCCATGGGTTCCTCGAGCAGCTCGCTGCGCAACGCTTTTTGTTGCTACAATCGAGTTTGACCCGGCGAACAGCGCAAGGAACGCCGATGCCTGGCTTTCGCGCTCATGAATTGGCGGCTTCACGTGGTCTGTCGCGGCTTGTGCGGCTAGGCCCTCCAGGGCTAGCAAAGCGGCTAGCCGAGCCGACGAAAGAGGATGCCGACCCCGCCGCTGCGCTCGACAAGGGCGCCCGCCCGAAGGCCGAGGCGCCCAAGGTCCATATCGGATTTAGACTGGCGGCGGACGTCGTCGCGAGCCTGAAAGCGAGCGGAGCTGGCTACAACGTCCGCGTCGAACAGGCGCTGCGCGCGGCCGGGTTCGGCGCGGCGGCTTCAGCCGTGAAAAGGCGCGCCGCGAAGCAGGAGGCAAAGCGCCC
>Ga0206860_10190_pt1 | contig 13501 bp, 17 predicted proteins | sample Alteio_BWOrgCont_44_FD_152624 | JGI IMG/M metagenome (GOLD analysis project Ga0206860, IMG submission 152624) | Enriched cells from forest soil in Barre Woods Harvard Forest LTER site, Petersham, Massachusetts, United States -... | ecosystem: Environmental > Terrestrial > Soil > Temperate forest >...
CCAACGGTAACCGATACAATAGGTTTGTACGTCAGAAAAAGTTAATCATGAGGCTTGAAGTCACTATGCCCGACCAGGTTTACGACCAGGCGCAGCGCGTGGCCGTTGAAACCGGAGTATCCTTTGACCGCTTTGTTTCTGACGCCGTGGTGCTTCACCTTGAGGACGCATCCGACGGTCCCAGGCCAACGCCTGAACTCATCGAAAGCATTCGGAAAGCGGAAGCAGACATCGATGCAGGGAAAGGTCTGACAATGGCGCAGGTTGAAGAGAGCCTTGCCGCGAAAAAGGCAGCATGGCTTCTAGCAAACCCCCACTAACCGTCATCTTCAAAGTTGACGAAGCGCAACAGCTCGTTAAAGTGCTGCGTGTCTATCACACCCGCATGGATGTGCCGGGCAGGTTGAAAGCGGAATTTGAATAACACACCCAAGCGGCTATGTCTGCAGAAATTGGACAGTCGCCTACATAGAGAGACATCGGAAGAAGTGACGCTAGGATTTGGAGCTTTAACGATGGTTACCAAGATGAAGAAAGAGAAAGTGATCTCAAATGCCGAAGATGGTTTGGCACTGCCGATTCAGTACAGCCTTGACAATGATCCCAACGGAGTCGCGTTTGCTCGTATCCTTGCCTTCGCCCGAGCACTAGGCGTCGCGTTGGTGCCGGCCGCAAGCAGCAAAAAGCCGAAAGCTGCTCGAATTGGCCGCGGTCGTCCAATCGCTGCCATCGCCGCGAGCACGCAAAAAACGCGCTAAGGCAGGGGTGGGTTCGCGTCGCGGATGGGCAGCGCCACCGAGGGGGGCAGCTAATCCGAGTTGACGCCGCAACCAGTCCCTCCGCGTTCTCTGCGTTACTCTGCGTGACGTTCTTTATTACTTGCCCTTGGGAACTGCTTTTAGAGTCACGCCCTCGAAGGTCACGATAGGCCGGCCACCCTGGTGGATCAACTTTAGGGTTCTTCTGGTGTGGTCGACCGATGTTCGATAAGGTAGTTCCTCCCACATTTTTCGCCGGTTCAAATCCGCCTCAGGTCCATTCCCAAATCCGTCTCTGGATCGTCCCATCGTCGACAGCGTGATGCTATTCCTATTTGGACTATGGAAAACCGTCGAGCACCTGAGGATCAGGATTCCATCGTGAAACGAAACAATCGAACCGTTCTCAAAATCCACCTCCCTTTTTGCTTTTGGCAAAGTTAAAGGCGATCCCTCCTCGAGCGTATAACTAGAGCCCGATAGCGTTAGCCGAAGATCTTCCTTTTCATTGACATACGTTCGAAGCAGCTCCGCGGAGTGTCTCCAGGTTTGGGCTGTAACTACCACCGTTGCGAATATCGTTAAAATCAAGTGTATTATTGTCATTTTGATTATCGGGTCCGCAGGTGTTCGTTTTCCGTTGGAACGCGCACTCGCTGACGCGATCCTGGACAGACTTGTTAACAACGCTTGCCGAATGGACATCAAAGGAGAATCCATGCGCAAGGTCCGCCTTCTTGCCGATACCTATATCATCTAACCCCAAAAAAGAAGCTGCAAACAAATGACAACTTTGTCCGCTTTGGATTGGAATGGGTGTCCGCTAATAATCGGAACGGGTATCCGCATTCGTCGGGATGCCCACTCAAACAGGAGCTTTGGACCATTAAGCCCATCGCGTTGGCAAAGCAAATATTTCGCCTCAGAGTAAAACTCAGGCGGTACGCTCAGTAGGAAATAGCTTTGACCCAACAGCTCTCACTCGGTCGGTTTTAGTTTTGAGTCAACACGCACCCGGTCCATGCAAGTCACTAAGAGATAACTGGTGGATGTTCCTTGGCTAATCGAAACATCGAAAGGCTCTCACGTGCAGGACTCGCAGTCAATGCTTTGGATTTCGCCGCAGCGAGGAGGTGCCAAAATGTTGAAAAGCTCATTGGTCTATGCGATGGAACACGACGCTCCTGTCATTCATGTTGACTGTCAGGTCCCGCTCGTTGCTAGAGAGCCTGTATTTGTAAGCCGATTCGTGGTTTTGTTCGGGTGATAACACGAGAACGTTCCCTTCCGCCTTCCATTTTGGAGCTTTTGAATCGAGCGCCTGGGCATAAGTGCCGTCAGATCCGATGGTAAGAGTCGAGCTTATACCTCTCGCGTCGAAAGTCCGCCAGGCCCCAACAAGGGCGGATTTTTCTTCTTGTTTGTGTCTTGCGGTAGACCAGAGGCCTACCGCCGCAAGGGTAACAATTACCCCGGCACCAAATTCCAAAACCCGCTTACCTGTTCGCAATACTTCACTTGAATTTGATATTTTCATTTGCTCTGTCCTTAGTTCATCTACGGGGGTGATGAACCGCCGGTTGCGCAGTTGGCTAGCTGTGCTGCATGCGTACAACGCACTCCGTTCCATTATTACATACACTTGTCGGATCAGGACCGGAAATAAGTGTAGAGTCCGTGAAGTACTCTGGTGGAAGCTTAATGTTTCCAGGGAAAAGTGTGCAATTAGCAACCACCTGCACGCAGGTGTAACGACAACACCCTCCATTTGGCTGCTTGTCGAGATTGGAGTCTACCGGGGAAGCGCAACAGGGGAAGGCCTTGCTTACAGCCTTGCATTCGCAAACCATAAATCCGTTGTTAATGCACTTTCGCGAGTCGTAGGAGACGCCCGGCGAACAATGCAAAGATAAGCCGGTGGGGTCAGCATTTAACCCGGGAGAGTCTTCGGCATAACCGTAGGGCTGCTCCCGCGGCCACACAGGATCCACGGTCAGCCACCGAGCCAAATCCACTCTCAGGTGCCTCGCTCGAACATAGAACAGCTTATCTAGAACATCCTTGAAGTACCCCAGTACGCCAAGAAACGTGAGCGGAGTCGCATTCGAGCCAGTGCGACTAACGACCTCACCGTACGGCCAATACTCCCAGCGGTCGGTCATAGTGCCCGCCGAATCAATCAGGCCTATCGTCGACCCAAGTGGATCTGCGACGTAATTGCTCACCACACCGCCTCGGTTTTCGCTCACGACCCGCCCACAGAAGTTTGAATATACAACCGACATTGCCATCTTAATTCACCGATCCAATTTAATGCTGTCCTAAGTAGTTCTGACCGTCCCAAACGATCGTCGAAACGCTAGCACCCGGCTGCTGCGTCGAACGACGCAACCCGTCGCCTGAATAGGTGTTGGTAATAACCGTTCCATCTGGATTCGTGAGTTTCAGGAGCCTATTTTCTCCATCGTAAACGTAGCCGGTCTGAGAAGCGCCCTGTGCCTCAAGTGTGAGATTGCCCACCCCGTTATAGGTGTAATTAGTGGTCGTTTGGCCTTGAATCATGCTCGTGATCCGGCTCGCCCGATCATAGGTGAAAGTCATTGCCAATTGGCCCTGGTAGGCCTTTAGCAAGATGTTGTCAATTGAGTCAAACGTGAAAGTCGCCCACCGGCCCGCCGCTTGCTGGCCCGTGAGCCTGGACGCCGGGTCGTATGTAAACGTCGTTTGCAACGTATCACGAAGCTGGACGGTCTTGCGGCCGGCCGAATCGTACGTGTCGACGACTGTCGCCACCGGGCTATTGGCCGGTGAGTATTGAATGAGCGTGAACGTGCGGCTCAAGGCGTCGAAAGTTTGGACCTCAGTCGAACCGAACCCGTCTATCATCGTCGTGAGCCTCGAGGCTGGGTCATAGAGCGATGTGAACATATGGCCGGTCGGTGCAACGTAGGTGCTCGGCCGGTTCAAATGGTCGAAAGTGAACGAGTGCACTCCTGAATCCGGATCCACGAGTTTCGTCCGATTTCCGACCTGGTCGTAGGTGTAAAACTGAACCAGGCTCCCCGGATCGGTCTTACCGACCAAAGAACTTCGTGGGTCCCATGCGTAGGTGGTCACTCCCGTCCAGTCCGACATAGTCGTTAACCTATTGAGCGAGTCGAAAATGTTCGTTAGAATCGTCCCATCGGAATACCGGGTGCCGATCTTATTCGAAACGGCATCATAAGTTAATGTTTTTACTCTTGCCAAAGCATCAATGATCGACACCGGCCGCCCAGCGGCATCAAACGAGGTTGAAGTCGCAAAGCCCAATTCATTAACGATCAGGTTTTGGCGGCCCGCGAGGTCATACGACATCGAAATATACGAGCCCGCTGCGTTCTGGCTGGCAATATTCTGGCCGGCGAGATCGAAAACGTTGGTAGTAGCGAACGAATTGGCATTGATCGTCGCGACCATCCGATTCGAATTCGTCGCGAACACGTTGGTGACGCGGTGATTCAGCGAATCATACTTCACAGTCAAGTTGCCTGCATTGTCATAGATCGAGCTCAAATACCAGCCCAGGGCGTTTTGACTCGCAACATTTTGGCCCGCAGAATCATAAATTAGGCTATTCGCAAAGCCAAGGGGCGATATCGTCGCTATCTGCCGGTCCAACGCATCGAAAACGGTCGTCGTATAATTCCCGTATGCATCTTGGGTAGCGATCGCATCGCGGGCATTATAAATCGTCGAAGTAACGAAGCCCCTGGCGTTCTGAACCGTATTTTGCCGCCCCGCGCTGTCAAATCCAAAAGTTGTGCCGTTGCCCAACTGATCATATTGTGCAATAACTTGCTTCGCCGAATTCATCACGACGGTCGTTTGGTTCCCCATCGCATCGATGGTTCCCGTTTGGTAACCCATGTTGTCCCACAGGTTCGTTGTGACTTGCCCCAAGGCATTTTGAGTCGTAAGCAGGTTCTGAAACCGCCCATACGTCATCGACGTGCGGTTGTTATTCGCATCGACGGTGGCTTGAAGTAAGCAACTCAAGTAAATATTGGTAGAAATCTGCCCGAGCGGATTCATTGTGGCAATGACATGGTCCGCCGCATCCAGGGTGTACGAAGTCACCCGGTTGATGGCATCCTTCGTGGCGATAATCCGCCCAAAGACATCAAAAGTATTTACGGTGACCCCGCCGTCGCTGGCAGTAATGGTTGTGTTATTGCCGAACTGGTCATACTGCATGGAAGTGACAAGGCCCCTTCCATCCTGATAGGTCAGAACGTGCGCGAAACCATCGACGGTCATCGTCGTTCGTCTTAGGAGCGGATCGATGGTTCCCACCAGATTCCGGTTCGAATCAAAGATCGAGACCCATTTGTTACCGCCCGCATCGATCGTGGTTGTTAGATTATTCTGTGAATCGTACTGATAGGAAGTCGGATACCCCAAAGGGTCAAAGGTAACTATCGGCAGGTTCAGGCTGTTGTAAATCCCGCTGCAGATGTCGCCGGCGGGGGTCTGGGTGCGAACGATATTCCCGTTCGCATCGAAAGAGTGCGTATAGGTGAAGCCCTCCGGAACCTGAATGCTCGAGATCTGGCCATTTGTATTGAGCAGGTAGGTCGTTATCGCCCCCGTCGGCGCCATCGCCTTGGTCCCGTGGCTAACCGCGCTCGCGTAGGTCCACGACCATGTGGCGCCGCCTGCCGTCATCGTGACGACCCTGTTGTTTCCATCATAGCCGTAGCCGGTGGCAAAGCCAGTGGAGTCTGTGACCGCAACTAAAAGGCTTCCGGTCGAGTAGGCGTTGACTGTCTGACAACCCAAAGGGGTCGTCATCGTAGTCATGTTATTGCTAGAGTCATACGCGAAGCTAACGAGGCGGCCTCCCCAGTCCTGGACTGCGCTGATGAGCGAGGTTGTGTTGCCTGGAATGTAGAGGAACGACACGTTCCTTCCAGCAGGCTCGGTGATCGTCTGGAGCAAGCCGGCTGACGCGCCGGTTCCGTAGGTGTAGGTGTGGACTCCTTGATTGGGACCCGAAACGGTTGGGGGGTAGTACCGGCATTCCTCTGCGTCTCTGGGGTCTCTGCGTGATGCTCTAGCAAGTATTGCTCCGATATGCGAGTCGGTCTTCTCATTAATTTCGGCGAGGAGTTTGTCAAGGACGGCATTCACAGAGTTGTCAACCGACTTGAATAGAGCATCACGCTGAGGCGCAGAGAACGCGGAGGAAGTTGCGTGATTCACGACTACGGATGTCAGGATCGTGGCGTCTAAGGACGAGCAGTTTGTCGGTAACTTCCTCGGTGGGCGGCGGCCGGACTTCGAACGCATCGGTGCGATCTTGGCAAAGGAGCAGCCAGGCGCGGTTCGGGCGACCCAACTCCTCATGGGGGTATGCCTGATGATGCGGCGAGACCTCCTCGATAGGCACGGGCTTTTGTGCGAGGAGACCACCCTTGGGGCCGACGATCTGGAATTCTCTTGGCGGTTCCAAGTGCTTGGCTACAAGCTTCTCGTCGTACCAAGCGTTTTCGTGCATCACGTAGGAAGCGCAAGCTTCGCGACGCTGCCCAAGGTCGAGGTCCGCAAGATGGTCCGGCGAAGCGACCGCGCGCTGTACCGGCGGCTCAAGGCGTACTACGGCGACAACCCGATCCCCTCTTCGCAGGAGATCTGGGGCAGCGATATCTTCGCTCACGCGATGGCAACTGTGCCGGAGGCAATCCGAGCAGAGGCAACGCTGGTTTAGGGAATAAGGCCAGGTCACGAAACTGATGGAGGCAAGGCAGTGGGAGACTCGATGGAAGGAATGGTTGTGTTTTCATACGATCCTGAGAAAAACCGTATCGCCGAGATTCGCTTTCACGATGGGAGGATTCTTGTAGGAGACGAAGTTGAAGCCTACTTGAAAAGTGATAAGTGGAGATTATCGTCAGCGCCAATGTGCTACGAGGGCGAGGCCCCGCCGGACCAGGACTGGCAGGTTTCGGTCGAACCGGCAACGCAGCCGGCAAGGGAGGTGATGGAGTGGAAAATAAAGCAGATATAACAACGACCTACTGCTACGACGTAGTCGGTAACTTGGTAAAGATCCGCTTTCCGGACGGGAGAGTTGTGAACGTTGGGCAGCAGCACTCCCAAGGCGAAGCGCAGCCCAGCGACGATAGGAGGCAGCAAACCGAAGGAAATGAGGACGGATCAGGCTAACCGGCTTGAATGGCTGACAGACGTCCGTCGGCAAGCCGAAGAATTACTTGCCGACCTGCATTTCGAGGATCGCTTCGAAGCATTCCTCCGCGAAGACCAACTCGGCAAATGGCGACTCGACAACGTCTGCGGCTATTACTGGTTTCTTCACGCCCTCGTTCTGGTGACCCGACCGAGGAAAGTTCTTGAACTCGGCAGATGTCTCGGTACCTCGGCCCTGTTCATGCTCGGTGCTTTGGAGGATGATGCGACTCTGATCACGGTGGATATTGAGGAGCGGGCATCGGATCTCTTGCACTGCCTTGATGATCCCAGACTGAGGGTTCTCGTTGGCAACGACTTGGATCTCACCACATATGGCGACACAGACATATCAGGCATTGACTTCCTCTTTATCGACACCGACCACACATGCGCCCAGGCAACGAAGGAGTGGGAGCTTTACAGCCCGTACCTGTCGGAAAATGCGCTGGTCGTCTTCGACGACATCACAATGAACGATATGGGACGATTTTGGGATAGCCTAACGTGTGCGAAACTCGAAACCGGCGGGACGTACCACTACACTGGGTTCGGCATCGCAGCTCCTTGAGGGACGGTGAAGAAGGGTGCCATTCAGGTGGCGCACTCACAGGGTACTGCAGCCAGCTTGATAACGCATTGTAAGTTGACCTTCATATTTCAGGGCAGGTCCGCCTGCACCACCGCGGCCTTTGATTGGAAAGTCCTTACCACTTTCCAGCGGAACATCACCGATATTTATTGTCAGGGGCCGTGCGCTCGTTTACTTGGCCGTTGGTTGACCGATAACCATTCGTTCTACGCTCGTGCCGGCTCGGTCTAAGAACATGTCAGCCCATCCCCAGGTATCCGTATAGACGGGTACGAGAACGTGATTAAGGTCAGCCTGGGAATTCGCGTCTGGATATCCCACCGGCAACATCGCCCCTAAATGGCGGGCTTTGCACCAGACGAGGACGTCATCTACCCTCTGCTTTTTTGGGAACGCCACCAGAAGCATTGTGTGCCCCCTGCCCACCAACCTGCCGATCAGCCTACCGGTCCGAGGTGTGAGAAACGCGTCGCTGCGGTTTGCGGGCGGTTGCTTCAAATAATCGGTGCGGTCGATCCGCTTTTGGTATGCGGTTACGGATGGGCTTTCGTAGTCGATTGGAAAACCGACTATCAGCTGCTTTGGCCCACTCGTCTCCCACTGCTTCAAAGGAACTTCAGCCCAGCCCCATTCGCCTAATCCGACGCTAGGAATCACATCCGGGTCCTCAAGATCAGAGCGTTTGAAGTAGCTTTTGAAGAATGAGACAAGATTCGCTAGGCGGTGCTCCTGTCGCCACATCGCGGCTGCATGGCTATCCCATTCCGAAGGGGCGTTAATCAGCAGCAAACCGACACCATTAAGTTCGGTCGCAAATTGGATGGAGCCTCCCTTAGGAACAAGCCGATTTGCTACCATGACCGCAGCGGGAGGCAGTGTGGCTCCCCTAAACCCCCGTTGCGGGCGCATCTTGGGATTTGGCGCACGGACACCTAGGATTAGTTCAGTTGCTTTTCCTACCGAGTCACGAAGAATCACCCCGTACCGTCCGGACGCACCGATCGGTATTGTCCGGCTTTCCGGAGTTCCTGGGACCGTGGGCGAGTTGCCGCCTAGAGGTGTGTCAATTTCGAAACCGTTGAAATGCAGCCATGTAGTTAATTCGCGCTCGCTTTCATTTCCCGTGAGCCTTATACGGTAAGTCTCCGTGCCGGCGACTAAACCACGGGACTTCACCACTCCACCAGGCGGAACCGGGAGACTGCCTGGACCAGCAGCGTGGCTTTGGCCTCCGAGTGCCAGGGCGATCGGCAAGATGAGCCCCGATATTATCAGCTGGGAGATCGTTCTTCGCCTTATGTTGCGCCCCAGGTCGATACTCCGGATGGGTCTATATCCACGCTGATACTCCAGTCGATGCATGCGCTGCCTCCCGATTTGGGATCATTGGTAACTGAGGAATAGTCGCACACACAGCACGTGTGAAAAGTAGTTTTCTTTGTGATGTGCTGACTCGCCGTTGGCAACTGCGCCTGACTAATCTGATGGAACTTCAGGTAGCCCGAGATGTCTGTGCAGTCGTTCGGATAGGTTGGCTGAACCTCACCGAGGAGTCCCGGCGCGTCCAATCCGTTAAAAAACCACCAGTCAAGTGGACCATATCCAAAATCAACCTGGCCCCAATCGGCCGGATTCGGCCCACCATGGTATGTCGCGCACGGCGTTTTTAGTGTTGGGTCTGGAGAATCCTGGCGTGGTAATGTTTCAGCTGCTTTTGAGCCGTCGCCATAAACCACCTCCTCCTTCACAATCCACTGGTAAATCCCACCTGGCGGCGAACCGCTGATTGGTGGGAAATATCCGACCAAACAAGTGAAAGAGCACTGGTCAAATACCCTAATGCCATATATGTTCTGATTTTTATCGTAGGCAATTGCATCGTTCGCCATGTTTTGGTTGATTACGCTTCTACCTGGTGCAAATGCCCAGCATTGGAGCTTCACAGGAGATGCGCCAAGTCCGCCCCCTGTCGAGATCTTGCCCGAGGCGTCCACAAATGTCGTCGGCCTCCCGCGCCCATAGGCATATGGCGACTCGAACGGCCAATTTGCATCCTGCGTTGTCCAACCCGCGGCGTTTACCGAGTAGTGGCGTGATTGGACATAGTAGGCCGCGTTCGCCAAGTTTGTTGCTCGGTAGCCGTTTCCCCCGTTCCACAGATACCTCGGATCGGCCGCGGAGCCACTCTTGGCCAGAAGGCCCCCGTATGGCTTATACCGATAAGTGTTCTGGACCGCACCGGCTGCATAAGTCTCGGTGACTGAGCCAAGTGCGTCATGACCGTAGCTTGTAGTTACGCCGGAGTCGCTAATTTCGCCCCAGATCATGCCGTGGGTGGAGATATAGTTAGTTGCCATGATGTCGCGGCCCTCCCTCACATGACATTATCTGCTAAAGTACGCGATTTCCCAAGGAATTTGCTGGGACAGGCAATGTCCAATACGGAGAACTCTGAAATTTCACACGGAAGGCTTCAAGGTCTACCTATTCGCGCAATGGTCCCGACTCTCTTGGCGGCCTTGGCGTGCCATTTATCCCTCAGTCGAATATTCCTGCGGCTCCCGGCGGACGTGGGGATTTGCGTTTTCACGCAAATATCGAAGACCCGGGCAGACTAAGGTGCAATTTGACATCCAACGTCCTTGGGACTACCCGCTACTCATAACTTCCCTGTGCAGTTCGACCCCATGAAGGAGAAGTATTCGACGTCCCATCTTGCCTCTTATCACGATCGAGTGTTCTTGCCCGTGGTCTGCAATTCTCCACTTGAGTTCGCTTAAGAACTTCTCCTGGCTTTTCTTATCTCGATACTTCCGCTCGTACCCGCAGATCATCCCGCCAGATAGTAGGCTTTGCTCAGAATCCCTGCACGGGCTCTTAAATATGCGATTAGGCCGGAGTCGCATTTCGGATCCATGGAGGAAGAGAATTCCATTTTCGAATACGACCGACCGATTCGCGTAGGCAGTCGTCAGCGGGCTTCCTTCGTCCAGTTCGTAGTAAGGATAATGGACGACCAGGCGCAAGTCGTTTCGGGTATTGAAATATATTCCACGCAACGGCGACCGCGCGGTGAAATCCTGAGCGAATACGACGAGTAAGAAAGGACCTAAGAGCATCGTTCGCCTTACTCCTAAGTGCAGTCCCCTGAGAAGGATACTGCTCCAGGGCCGTTGAAAAAGGCATTGAAATTAAAGCTCCAGGGCATTATCTTCTCTGTGACCAAGCCGTTCTGGTCGTCGCATTCGCAGGTAGTTTCAAACGACATCTGCATTTCCAGGTACCCGGCGTCGAAACCAGTTTGGTAGACTCGTAGCGGTGGGAAGGTCGAGGGTGGGATACAACTAAAGAAGTAATGCGACTTCTTATACGTGGTAGGGTCCCACAAGCCAGGGGCATCCAGTCCGTATACCGTCCAGGACGGCCCGGGCGTTACCCCACATTGAACGGTGCCATCAGCACCGAACGAAGGTTTTGCCGGAGGTGGCGGAGCCAGCTGTATGGTCTGAACGACCGTCGACCCCGCTGTGTAATTAATCGTCTCCAAATATTTAATCCTCTGGCTAATACTCCCTGATTTGGGGTGCGAGACACCAGGTCTCGTAAAGAATTGGCCGGAACAAACGAAATAAACCGGATATGCGGCGCTGACCCACAGGTAGCCATCGGCGTCGACGTATCCAGAGCAATCCGGCTTCTGTACATAAAGCGAAAACTGGTTGACAGCGCACGATGCCCGGCCAGACGGATCAATCCTAGTGGCAGGCGACGACAATGCATATTGATAGGCCGGCTCCATTGGCCATGACGTGTCAACGCACGTCCACTGAGCCGCGACAGACGTGTAATGACGATGACGGACATAATGCGAAGAATCGAGCAGGTCAGTTGCGCGATATCCGCCAGCGCCATTCCAAAGGAAATTTGGGTCAGCGGCAGTCCCTGTCTTGGCCAGAAGGCTTCCGTATGGCCTGTATCTGTATGTGTTCTCAACCGCTCCGTCTGCAAACGTCTCCGTAACCGAGCCCAGAGCGTCATGCCCGTAGCTGGTAGTGACGCCAGTGTCACTGATTTCGCCCCAGATAATGCCGTGAGTGGTGATGTAGTTGGTTGCCATGATGCCGATTCCTTTCCTTGATATAATTATTCGCTAAAGTACGCAATTCTCCAAAACCTTTTGGGACCGAACGGACCCCGAAGGCTTCTGTCAGTTGCAGAAACGGGTGAACCGTGATTGCAGCGTGGCAAGCATCATTCTCGATCTTCTACTTGCAGTTTCCAGTCGCTCTTCGAGAGAAAATCCGCCTCGCCTATCAATGCCGACCATTGATCCAAGATCGACTGCTTCGGCTGCTGATACATCTCGAGGCCCACGACAACCCTTCTTCCCCGCCGAACCAGCGCCCCGATAATCTCCGCATGCATCGTCTGGCAAGGCAGCGTCGCATGCTCCTCCCCGAGGAACACGAACAGCCTGTTGTCGGCCGCCTTCGCGATGTCGTCGACGGTAGCCGCCCGCCCCATCTTCAAATCCGTAATCCGCCCCGACTCCACCACCGTCTGCCCGGCCGCAACCAGTCCCTCCGCGTCCTCTGCGTCTCTGCGTGATGCTCTCTGCGTGATGCTCTAGCAAGTATTGCTCTAATATGCGAGTCGGTCTTCTCATTAATTTCGGCGAGGAGTTTGTCAAGGACGGCATTCACAGGGTCGTCAACCGGCTTGAATAGACCATCACGCTGAGGCGCAGAGAACGCGGAGGAAGTTGCGTGATTCACGGGCCACGACCTGGATCCGTGGATCTTTGAGAGCCCATACATGCGCCGGATAGGTTATCTTAGCGGGGTTGATTTCATGTTCATCGATACCGACCACACGCATGCACAGGTGTCAAAGGAGTGGGAACTGTACCGGCCGCGCCTGTCCGAGCAATGCCTGGTCGTGTTCGACGACATCACGATGAACGACATGGGACGCTTCTGGGATAGCCTGACGTGTTCAACGCTGGAAACAGGCAGCATCTATCACTACACCGGATTTGGGCTGGTGGCGCCTTGACGACTTCCCTGACCCGCCGTTGGTTTTCGTGACAGCAACTCGCATTTACGCCAGTAAAGCCCACTTCGCGGAAGGTCATTTTGCTCGAGAATCTGGCGGTTCCCATCCCCTTATCGAGCGGGGGTCAAACGTCGTCCCATCTGCAAATTCGAGCCTCCAGCCATATTTCACGGCGATCTGCGTCATGAACTCCCTTGCCTCTCCTTTTCGCCAGGGCATTGAGATGACCTCGTAGGCTCGATGCCCTCCGTCGCCAACTGCAACTAGACTCTCATCCTCCTTACCCATTTCGCATTCTAGTGATAATCCAGTGTGAGCTCTTTTGCCAACGTCAGTGTCCCAAATGCCGATTGCATCGCAAAGCTTTGCGTCCCAGACCCTGATTGTTTGAAAGGTCCAAGATTTACCAAGGGATTTCGGATTAATTGCTAACGCGATCAGGCTAAGGATTGCGAACCCCGCGACAATGAGAGGACGTAAACCTTTATTTTTGGTCTTGATCATTGAACGATGCTCCTCGAAATCAGCGGTCCTGCTCGCATTCATCCAACGCGCCAATGCAGTACAAGTCAGTAGTGAAGTTGGATGGAAAGTCGACCTTGGCTGGGTTGTGTCCTTCAAACGATACAGTTTGACTGGCCCTTCTAACGAGCGGCGGCCCGCCGCAACCATCGTAAGCCACAAACTCAAAGCAAAGGCACCGGACGTTGGCTTTATAGAGGCTCCAAGAGTAAGCAGGTGCATCGAAATCAATAGATTGGCCAGACTTAGGGCTCGAAGGGCAGTTCGGGTTCAGCAATTTGTCCTGATTGGTACTCAGGTCTGGCCAGGTGCACCAGCCCGGATTAGCAGCAGAGCAAAGCTTAGT
>Ga0206860_10191_pt1 | contig 13499 bp, 10 predicted proteins | sample Alteio_BWOrgCont_44_FD_152624 | JGI IMG/M metagenome (GOLD analysis project Ga0206860, IMG submission 152624) | Enriched cells from forest soil in Barre Woods Harvard Forest LTER site, Petersham, Massachusetts, United States -... | ecosystem: Environmental > Terrestrial > Soil > Temperate forest >...
CTTCCCCATCGCGCGGCCATCGGCGCGCGCTTTCTTCGGTGACGAAGACTACGAACTCTACAATGCGGCGCGCGTCTCAGAGGCGTTTGACGTCGTGCGCCGCTTCGGGCTCGGGGGCCAGCACGATCGTGACGGACTTAGGGCGCCGATCGGACCGCCGTTGTGCGCCTCCACCCAGATCGACAGCCGGACCGCGTTCGATGCTGTAGATGATTGGATGGTAGAGCCGATTGTGAACGGAGTTCATCCGACCGGGGTTCATGCGACCGGGTGATGGCGCAAAGAGCGTCTCATCGAGGGCCTGACGGAACTGCGCGTCGAGTTCGTGGTGCCATGGCGCATCGGCCCCCCCTACAGCTTTGAGAAGGTCGCCCCACGTTCGCCGGCCGGACCCGCCCGCCAAGTCGAACAGCGCCATGGTGTAGGCCGAGGTGTCGTTCGGGCCTTCCACGACCCGCGCGCTCTCCGGGATGCCCTTTGCAATCGGGGCGTCATCGGACAGCGAAAGGACCACGCGATGGCACGGATAGTAGGCCGAACTCGAGCCTGAACGGCAGAACTCCTCCTCGATGGCTTTCGCCACCTCGCTCACCTTCTCGGCCCTGACGTCGGGGGCGAGCGCGCCCCGGCGCCAGTCGTCCGACACAGTCCACGTCCTGCGGCAAAGCGCGTCGAGGAATTCGCCAATCTTGTCGGCCGTCGCGGGGACACCTTGCAGGTCGGCGAGCGGGCTCGGCGAGGCCTGGCCGGGATGGAAGAGGGGGACGACTGCTCGGATGTCGGTGCTGTTGAAACGGGTGTACAGGCCGGTCTCAAAGAGGCACCAGTCCCAGCTCTTCGACGGCACCGTGAAGAGCAGCACGAGCATGTGGCTTCGTGCAAGGGCGCCGCGGACCGCCCGCCGCCAGTCCGCCCCAGCGGTGATGTCGTGCCCGGAGACGAAGCACGTGATGACCTTCCTGTTGAGACTCTCGATCAAGTGCTTCACGCGCTCCGCCAATGCATGATCGTCGTGCTTGTGGCTGATGAACACCATGAACTTCTCGTCGCTGAGGTCCATCGGTTCGTCCTCCCGTCGAAACTCCGCGCGAGCCCCGCACAATGACTAGCAACCTCGAGCCCGCGCATGCAAGCGCTGCGAGTGGCTCACGAGGATGTAGGGTGGAAGCCTGCAGGAAAGCTGCGGCGACCCGCCGACCCTGAGCAACCCCGGACCGCGCCGGCTCCCCGCTGCCTTGGGCCGCCACAACAGCGCCTGCGCCCTAACCGTTGGGGGCGCTGGGGCGCGTTGGGGAACGGTTACCCCCAATCGCAACCGGCGCGCGGTGGGGCGGCATCATGTTTTGGCAGTCCCGAGCGGGCGCTTAAAATTTCATGGGGCTGGCGCGCGGCGGCGAGTAAGTGGGGTCCGGCCGCGGGCGGGTGGCATCCATGTCATTAGTCGCCGCTGATCTGTCAGAGCCGATACCCGATTTCAACCGAAATTCCGCGGCACAGACTATCCTTTGCAGAAGGCCGCCATGTCACGCGCGGTGTCGCGGCTGATATCGGGGCAAACAGCGGGGAACACCTCCGTCGCGTGAACGGTGCCCATCATCTGCCGGCAACGGGCGGGAACGCCAGCACGCAACAACAAACGATAGAAGTTCACCCCCTCGTCGCGTAGCGGATCGCACTCGTTCACGCTGATCACCACCTTCGGCAGACCTTGGACATCGGACTCGACTGCAAAGCCGGGCCAAGCAAGCGGATCGCGAGCGTTGAACGCCTCGATGCCGTAGCCAACAGCGCCGTTGTTATGGTGTAGATCGATCAATATGCCGTTGTTTTCGACCGACGACGGAGAGTCGGGCGCCGGCCAATGCCCGGCGATGTATGGGCACAAAGCATAGAGGCCTTTAATCAGCCCGATGTCGCCGTCACGTTTCAATTTCATACCGGCAGAGAGCGTAAGGTTGCCTCCGCCGCTCTCACCCGCGATAATGATCCGCGTCGGATCGATTCCGAGCGTCGCAGCGTTGGCGTGCACCCACTTCAAGCCGGAAACGCAATCGTTGAGGCCAGCCGGATAGGGCGCCACTTCGGGGACCGAAGAGGCCGTGACGCAGTTGCGGAAGTCGATCATCGCCACTGCGACGCCCTGCGCCGCGATGACTCGACCCCAAGCCTTGTAAAAGCCCCGCTGGGCCGAAAAGTAGGCCATCCCGCCGCCATGGATGTAATAAACGCAGGCGACGATCTCGCTGTTGTCCGGCCGGATGAAATGGAGACGGATCGTATTGCCGTCAGGTGCGGAAACCAGTGATTCCCAGCGCGACGTCAGTCCCTTCGAGGACGCCACGGCCTCGTCGTCCATCTGGTCCAACAAGCCTTCGATCATAGCGGTCCTCGCCTTGGCCTCTTCAGAATTCTGGCGAGCCAGCAAGGTCTCGCGGTCGGGAACATCGGTTGTTGCGGGGAGCGTCAAGGCGACGAACATGGCCTTGATGCGCGGATCGAGACGCGAATCGGCGGCGATTTTCGTGACCACGCACGGTACTCCTTTTCCTAGGATCATGTCGGAAGGCGTTCAGGACAGTCTCGTGGGCGCATTGGTCTTGCCCCGGAGTGTCATGGGATAGTAGGGGCAATCCTGACCGAAGTAGACAACCAGAGTTACGGATCGATCCGGGGATCGCCTCCCCGTTACCGTGAAGTGCGCCACTGCGGGCGCGAAGCGGCTCCCGGCCGGATCGACTCTTGAGACCTGAGTTCGGTTGCATTCAACGCGAGCGCGTTTGATCGCCGCTCGTCTCCGCCGGCGGCAGGGGCTCTCTCAAGATAGCCGGCGACCGGCCCAGTCACTTCGATGCCGCGCAGTTCCTCCGGAGATGCAAGCCACGCGCCGATGATCTCGCGGTTGTCAAGCTGCAGCTTCGGCAGATGGTCTAGTCGTAGTTCAAAGAAGTGCACCCGGTATCTCCACCCGTCCCAGATCCCCGTGGCTTCACCGACGGGTAGAAGCCGCGGCGCAACAAGACCGATCTCTTCGGCCAACTCACGTCGCGCCGCTGCCTCGGGCGTCTCGCCGCGCTTGACACCGCCGCCGGGGAAATTCCACTCGACCTGATATGAGGAACGCACGAGCAGAAGAGCTCGATCGACATAGACTGCAACCAAGGCGCCTTCAGGCCGCGCGCCCCGCAGCCGCCACCAGACGCGGGCGAGCGGGAAACCAAGGCGGAAGACCAACCGCCACGCGGCGTCGAAATGCCCAGGGCCTGCCATGGACTTTCCTTTGTCCGTCTTCGCCGTCCGCGGGAAGGACTGGCCCGGAGATCGATCGGTCAGGGTCAAGCCACTTACAAAGCGCAATAGGCGGATCGACGGGGCGGGCCGCCAAGTGCTCGGGGACAGGATCACTCGGCGGCCCTAACCACAACAGACCGCCGGGGGGCGAGCAGTCGTCATGGCTGAGAGGTAACTTTGGCGGTAGTCCCAAGTCGCACATAAACACGTGACAATGTCGCTGCCAACCGCCAAATCTGGCGAGATCATAAAGTGAACATATCGTTTTTAGCGTAGCTACTTCGTTATATCTGATCGCCGGCGTAAAGCCGCAGTCGGGGCGATACGGATCAGGTTTTGCGCCGATTTCGGTTTTCGACTTCGGGACTCTGGCCTGTTTCGCTGAGTCAAACCCCTACGACCGTTCGGCGGTCTCTAAGCTTCGATTTGAGTTGTGGTCTGGCTACCTCAACGCCTGGTGACGGCTTGCTGCTCTCCGGTACCCGGCGAAGCCAAGGTCCATGAAGCGGGTCAGCATCAGCGCCCAGGTGGCTTTCGAAAACAGTTCGATATTGGGTACGAGCATCGACGGTCGCGTCGAATCAGAACACCTGGAGGTTCACCTAAAAGGTCAATGCGATTGTCCAAAAGTTGTCCGAGGTCGTCATATTACTGATGTAAACGTTATGAGGCCCTCCCGTGGTTCTCGGGGATTCCACGGACCTTAACCTCGGGTGCCAGCCGTATGTACGGCGATGAAGACTCTTGGCCCGTCAAGTGCCCGAGCTGCGGCCACGGGTTCACAGAGACTATCGGACGCATAAAATCGCGCTTGGTCTCTAGTGGATAAAATCAAACGGAAGAGTCCGTGACAGCGTGAGTCATTTCAATGGCTTGTCTCAAAGTCGACGGTCTCAAACGTTTGACTCTCACCACTAGCACTACTTTGGCACTTTCAAGCGAACGGTCTGCGGACTTGTCTGCGGCAGTGTGGACATCGGTAGGGCGGGGCGCGGGCCAGGGCGACGACGACGGCTTTTCGTATGGCCGGCAGGGTCGGCTGAGGCGGGCCGGCCGAGATTCTTTTTTCCCCCGCTCGCGGCGGCGAGGCGGAGATGCTGGAGGAAGGCGTAGGCGATCATGGTCATCAGCGCGTGGCGGTGAAGACCTCGCCATGAGCGGCCTTCGAAGTGGTCGAGGCCGAGTTCTTCCTTCAGTTGCTGGTGAGCCTGCTCGCAGACCCAGCGCGCCTTGATCGTCGCGGCCAATGTCTTGAGATTGGCATCGGCAGGAAGGTTTGCCAGATAGTACTTCTGCTCGCCGGACGCGCGCCGCTCGCCGACGAGCCAGACCTCTTCGCCCGGCATGTGCTGCATGCCTTTGTCGCCGATCCGTTGCGGCGGCCCGTCGGCGACGCGCACGCGGACGGCGGCAAAGCGAGCCTTCAGCGGTCCCTTCGTTCCCTTGCGCCAGGCGAGCGTGCGCCATTTCGCGTGGGCGAACATGTCTTCTGCGCTGACGGAAAGGACATTTGGCACATGCCGTTTGCGCGGGCGGCCGCGTCCGGCGATGGGAAACACGAGTTCGACGTCGCGCGGGTAAACCTTCTGATGACGGGGAATGCCAACCGCCCAGGCAAGCCCGCGCGCGCTCAAGGCCTGACGGAACTCAGCGCCCATGCCATACTGCGGGCGTGAGCTCGGAACATATCCTTCCCTCGCGAAAGACCGCGAAGGCAGCGGGCCGCTGGTCCAAGCTTCATGGAAAGGAACGTGTCGTGAAACTTCAATTCATGCCCGCGGCCTTACGCATAGCGTCCGTGTCGGTGAGCCACACGAGGTCTTCCTGCTTAAGGCGCAGGAGAACACGGCGCATGGCGGCGGCCCCATCAGGCGTTCCGACCGCAAAGGGGTGGATTCCGATCACGACCGCCGTGGCTTTCCGGGTCGGTTCGGCGCGGGCCTCGGCGGCGAGTTCCAGAATATAGTCGAGCCACAGCGCCTCGATCTCCCTCGGCCCCTGCATCCGCGCGAGCTCCTGGCCCATGTCGACGGTGACCACCGGATAGGGCAGCAGCATGAGGGGGCCCGCCGGCGTCTTGAGGCGCTGGACGATGTCGGAATCCATCTGGTCGAGCGTGTAAGCAACGCCTTCCGCGGCGACGGCCTCAGGCGTGTCGCCGTTCGAATAGACGCTCGGGCTCGACCAGCCAAGGGGCCTTGAGCCGGTCACATCGGCGATCATGTCGAGGGTACGGCGGATGTAGGCCTTTTGCTCTGCGAGCCCCCGCCCGAGAGGGAGCATGCGGCTGGTGTTGTTCATCCCATGGGCGACGATCGGCGCATCCGGCTGGGACGCTCGAAACTCCTTCCACACTGATGGATACTTGCCGGGGAACTCGGCGTTCAACACGATCGTGAGCGGCGTATCCAGTTCCTTGAACAGCCTGCCGACACGGGTGACGCCCTGGTCGATGCCATACTGCCGAAACGCTTCGTTCACGAGGTCAGGATTGCGGCTTGCCAAATCCGGCCGATACACGGGGCCCTGGCCGAATCCGAATTCTTCGACGAACAACGCGAAACCTACGGCGATCTTCTTGCCGCCGGGCCAGGACTCCACATGGATCGGCTCGCGGGCGAAGCCGGTGACGGGATCGGCCGCCTCCTGCGCCCCAGCGGCTGCAGGAAGGAGCGGGGCCACGAAAAAAACTAGCACGGCGAGGGACGCCCGTATCGGCCCCGCCTGCGCCCGCGAGCCTGGCGTCTCGACCTCGCTGGCGGCTCGCATCACGGCAGGTCCGCGAGGCTCTTGGCGCCCGGTCCCGGCGTGACGAGCGTCGGCCATTGATGCGAGCCGAACGGAACCTGCGGCGGCAGGTTCACGGGGATGTTCCGCTTCTTGTCCGCGTCGATCACGGCCTCGCGCGCGTCGCCGCCCATCAATTCATAGTCCATCAGATGGTAGTCGCCGAAGAACGCCGCGCCCACCGACCGGTCGGCGATGATGCGGGTGAGCGAGTCGAGCATGTCGTCCGGCGTCGTGGTGAAGGAGATCGTCTCGATCAGCATCAGCCGGTCATTGATCGCCTCGGGCGGGAAGAACTGGGCGAGCACGCTGAACAGGACATTGTTCTGGCGGGCGACATAGATCGTGTTGCTCGCCGCATAGGTCTTGTCCCAATCGGCGCCGAGCATATCCTTCCAGCCGGCGATCACGCCCATCCAGTGCTCGACTTGGGTCTGAGCCGCCCAGGTGATGTTCTTCTTCAACAACGGCCCCTGCTTCTTTGCGAACTCCTGCATGGCCTCGGTCGAGATCACATTCGCCTTCAGCGCCCCGTCCATGAACGCGATGTTGTTTTCAAGGACGGCGCGGCTGATCGGCCTCCAGTCGTCGCGCATCGGCGCCGCATCGAGACCATCGAGGGCGGATTGCATGCGGCTTCGGTAGGCGACCAGCGGGCTACGCCACGTCAAGTCGTTGGGGCTGTCGAGGTAGGGCACGACCACTTCCGACAGCGCCATCGTGCTGTGGCCGACCGACTTCAGTAGCTGATAGACGATCGGAACCGACGGCGCTTCGAGCGGCGCCATGCCGGGGCGATAGAGGATGAACCGACCGCCTGCGCCGGAAAACAGCCCGAGGATGACCGGGTGCTCGGCCAGAATGTTCTTCTTGAAAATCTGCGCCGCGTTCCCGTAGAGGTCGAACATGGTCGCGTTGAGCGCCAGGATGTTCTTGGCGCTCACCTCGGCCGGGCTCGCGGTCTCAGCGCCGACAATCTCCTTGAAATAGTCCGGCATATCGCCGGCGCAGGCGGGCGTCTGCGACGCAATGGCAAGCACAAGCGATAGGAGCGCGCTGACGCCGCTTACAACTATCCCAAAGGCGCGCATGACGGTCCTCCGTTGAATCTTATGGTTTCGGGCACGCCGCCCCGGTCCGCACCCAGGCGTCGACGAGCGCGCCGGCTTGCTTCTGCGTGCCCGGCGCGGATTGTCGCCCGGGGCCGGGCGCCCACGCCCAGCCGACCAGATGGTCATCGCCGATATGTTCCACGAGGGTCTCCAGGGACCGGTTGCCGTTGCGGGCGGGATCCTTGATTTGGGCGCAGATCTCGCGGAGCGTCTTGCCTTCCCAGCTCATTTCGCGAGGCGCGAGATGCCAGATCGGGTTTCCGGGCACTGTGCCGAAGTTCGCCGCCTGATGACAGATCGGACAACGCAGCGCCGGCAGGCCGAAGCCGTCGGCGCCCCGTTCGACCGGCGGCTGATGCAGCCGCGCCATGTCGCCTTGGCGCGGGCGGTCGCCGGCAGGATGGCAATTGAGACAGCGAGGGGAGGTCAGGACCTTGCCAAGCTCGGTAAAATAGGCGGCCGACCGCACCTCCTGATCGCTGATCGACGAAAAGCTCTCGATGTTGGCGAGGCCGTCGGACGGAGTGTTCGAAACCGCCTCGGCGGTCAGCGCGGCCGCGGGAATCGCCACGGCGACGATGAGGAGCGGGATCAGCAAGTCGAGTTTCATCTTCAGCTGCTTCGCAGGTATCGCGTTGGATCCGCCAAGATCACCTCGCGCACCGCCTCGTGATATTTGACGTAACCGGTGCAGCGGCACAGGTGGCCGTCCAGCGCCTCGGCTATCGTCTTCTCCAGATCGGCGCGCGCGATCGGCGTCCTCGCCAAACGCTCGAGCAGGACCTGGCTCTCGTTGAGGAAGCCCGCGGTGCAATAGCCGCATTGGAAGGCGAAGTGGACGATGAAGGCCTTTTGCAGAGGCGTAAGCTCGCCGTCCTTCGCATGGCTTTCGACCGTGCGGACCGACTTGCCGTTGAAGCTTGCGGCCGGGACGATGCAGGTCGGGCTCGTGTAGCTCGTCCCGTCGGGATTATCGATGATGATCGCGCAGCTCAGGCACTGCGCGGCGCCGCAACCAAACTTGGTGCCGGTCATGCCGAGATATTCGCGCAGGAAATCATTCATCGTCAGATCGTCGCGCACGTCGCGCGGGCCATGAACGCGGCCGTTGATGGTGACGGTGAGCGAAGTCATTTCGGCGATCCCTCGCGCGCGGCCTGTTTGAGCAGGGACTGGGTCACCGGAAGGGACCGGAAACGTCGGCCCGTCGCGTCGAAGATGGCGTTGAGGAGCGCCGGGACCACGGGGATCATGTTGACCTCTGCCATGCCCTTCGGATGTTCCGCGGGATCGACGGGCGGCAATATCTCGATTTCGAGATCATGCAGCGGCAGGTCGGAGCCTCGCGCAACGAGGTATTGGCCGAGGTTCCATTTCCCGTTGCCAGGCCCATCCTCGTAAAGCGGCAGCGTCTCGAGCAACGCGTAACCAACGCCCATTGCGAAGCCGCCCTGCGCCTGTCCCAGCACGATCTCGGGAACCAGCGCCTGCCCGCATTCCAACACGCTGTATGCTTTTGCGATACGTAACGCGCCGGTTGCGCGGTCGATCTCAATGCGGACCAGCGTGCCGCACTGCGTCGTGTAGGTCGGTCCGCTCTGGTTGAGGCTTGCTGGCGGAAACTTCACGTTGGAACGATCGAGGCGAACAAATTTGCCCGTGCCGCGGCGCACAGCCAGCGCATCGATGTCGGCCGTCCACGGCTGTCCGCCGACCGCGAAGGTCGCGCGCGCCCAGGCCCAGCGGTTGAAGCTGTGTGCCATCGCGCCGGTCAAGCCGTTGCGCGCATGCGCCTTTGCGGCGACTGCCTGCAAAGGAAGTGGCGTCAGTCCCGGCATCACCAGTTGCCCGTCTTTCCACCGTGCCTTCTCCCAGTCCTTGGCCTTTGGATCTCTGGGCGCGATACCCCACAATTCGATCGCTGCAGGCCAGAGGCCGAAGCGGAAGATGACGCGCGCGGCCTCGGCTACCGCGTGCGTCCCGACATAGGCGCCGGTCGAGGCAGCCGTCGCTGAACTGATCGTAGGCACCCAACGCGGATTGCGCGCCCCCGCGTCCTGCGTCTTCTGATCTATGGTAAAGGGGTCTTCGGAGCTCACGAGATCGAGCGGACCGAATGTGTCGACTTGCATCAGCGCGACTTCGTCAGCGACACCGCCCACATGCGCCGCGACCCGATTGGCCAGCGCCGTTCCGAGACCGTTGCCCATCTCAGCGCCGTCGCAATAAATGGCAATCTGACCGTCTGACGCGATTTCGACCGATCCCAGGCAAGAGTCACCGCCCGTGCCGTAGTTCTTGGTGGCGCACGCGACGCCAGTACCGACGAGAATTCCCGGCTGCTGTCCACGCGCTTTCTCCGCGGCGCGCTGCGCCCAGATCGGATGCTTCTCCAGCTTATCGAGGATTTCGGGCGTGCGGATCGACACGACGTATGTGTTCCCCGCCAGGTTCCGGTTGCCGGCTGCGAGCGCATTGCGGCGACGGAATTCGATCGGGTCGAGCGGCAGGGCCGTGCAGATCTCGTCGACCTGCACTTCAAGCGCGGTCATAGTCTGTATGGTGCCGTAACAACGCATCGAGCCGGCCGTCACGCCGCGCGAGTGGTACGCATACGTCGTCAGATCAACCTTCGGGGCATAGTAAATGCCGAGCGCGGCGAGAGCGCTGACGGACGCCACTTGGGCCGAAAAATTGGCCAGACCTCCGCCGTCCAACGCATGGTCCGCGGCGAATCCGACGATCTTGCCGGTCGCCCGATCGACCCCGATCTGCGTGCGCATTTTGAAGGCGTGTCGTTTGATCCCCAATTGAAACTGCTCGAAACGGTTGTTGGCGAGCCGGACGGGCCGATTGGGAAAGAACATCCCCGCCAATGCGACGTAGAGCGGGAACGGCGTGTGGTCGCGTCCGCCGAATCCGCCGCCGCAAGAGGCGAAATTGGTGTTGATGTGCGCAGGCCTGAAGGCCACCTCGGCGTTGCCGAGCAGATACGCGATCGCTGTCGCCATCTCGGCGGGCGACTGCACGCTGATAACCAGATTGAGGTTCTTGCCTCCGGCGTCATACCAGGCAAGGCCGCTTTCCGGCTCGAGAGCCATCGGGTCGACTGACTGCGTCTCGAATTCGCGGTCCAGCACCAAAAGCGCAGGATTTTTCGCATCGAGCTCGGCGCGGATCTTTTCGCCGTAGCTTGCGGCCTCGGCATAGGCCGCCCCGCTCGGCACCGGGAGACGCGGCCATATCGGGGCCCCGGAGTTCTCGAAGAATCCAGGACTAACCCAGCCGTTCTTGGACGGCGAGTAGACGTCGGGCGCGTCGGGGGTAGGGCCTCCCACGCGCGTGAATCGAAACTGGCCGTAGTTCGGCATTTTGACGGGGCCGGTTTCTGCGCCGAATTTCAGAACAGCTTGGTCGCGCAGTGCAAGCCGCGCCTGATCGAACGTGTCGAAGTCCTCGAAGATCAACATCGCCACCGGCTGGCCCAGGTAGAGCGGCGTTTTGCCCACCGGGCACAAGAGGTCGCCGGCATAATATTCGGGAACGCGCGCGCCCATTCGCGCGACGTCGTCGGCGGTTACGACCACGGATGGCTTCAACGCGCCGGTCAGCAATGAAACGTCGACTCCAGTTAAAACGTGGGTCGCATCCGCGGTGCGGATCAGCATCGCGTGCGAGGTGTTCTGCGGCCAGCCCGGGAGGTCGGCAGCGCGAAAATCGGACGCGTAGAGCTTGGCTCCTGTGACCTTGGGCAAGGCGTCGATGCGGCCGCGGCCGCCCGCGGCCGGGTTCCACCGCTGCCGTCCCGGCAGCGTCTCGCGCGAGGCAAACCCTGGTTCCTCGGCGAGCGCGAGACGCGTGAGAGTGAGAGCAATGCCGCTAGCGGCGCCGGCCCGGAGGATCTGGCGTCTCGAAATGACGCCGAGCCTTTCGTCCGCGCGACCCATATCCTCTCCCCGTACAATTCATTCAAGGCTACGCCCCATTTTTAGTTGAATGCAATAGCTTCCGACAAATATGTAGGTGCCAGTTCTGTGTTGAGCAAAAGACACTTGTATCCCTATAATGCAACCTTGAAGGTGTTAGAGGTTGCAGGAGCGAGCTTAGATGGCCTTTGTTCGCCAAGAACACGATTTACACAAACTATTCCCGGTGATGTTCGAGACCAATGACGCTGTTCCTCGCTTACAACTTCCGCACTCGGGGAGCGCGAGAAAGCGGTCTTTGGCTGTTGCGCCACTAGCAGTCGTTCCGGTGCATCGTGTTGAGTCTCCGGCTCGAACAGCGCAGGGTCAATTCCCGCAGCTCATCGAACCTCCACAAAGGTACGTCCACCGACGTCTTCAACTTCAGGGTTGCAGGTCTAAGAAGATGAGCCGCTTTTGTTTTGGCGAGTCACCAATGAATGTTTACAACGTCAGTAAAGGCTGAAGTCCCGCAATAATTGTTGACTATTTGTTGATATATCTGTATCGGATATTAGACGGAAAATAACCGCACACTGACCTTCGTACGCCGATTCTGGAGACCTGCAAGGGTGGCGAATGATTAGTTTGGCTGCGCGGGAGCGTGAAGCGGAAACCCACTTCCTTGAGCGGAACGCGGCCGAACTGGCTAGCGGCCCGCACCCGATAAAGCATTTTCAACCCAGTTTTCGCGTCGCTGAGTGCCTCGATGAGATCAAAGAATGCCTTGAAAAAGGCTGGACCGGGATTGGCTTCAAGACGCGGCAAATCGAAACGGCGTGGACGGACTACACGGGCCATGAACACGCCCACTTTGTCACGTCAGCCACTGTCGGATTGCACCTCGCGATGGGGGTACTAAAAGATCGCCTGGGCTGGCGCGAAAACGAAGAGGTCGTCACCACTCCGCTGACCTTCGTCTCTACAAATCACGTGATACTTTACGAACGATTGCGTCCAGTTTTCGCAGACGTCGACGATTCGCTCTGTCTCGATCCTGACTCGGTCGCGGAGCGTATCACGCCCCGAACGCGAGCTGTGGTCTTCGTCGGTCTCGGCGGGAACTGTGGCCAGTATGCAAGAATCGTAGAACTTTGCCGGATGCATGGCTTGGCGCTGGTGCTCGACGCAGCCCATATGGCGGGCACTCGGCTCGACGGCCGGCACGTCGGCCTTCAGGCTAACGCCGCCGTATACAGCTTTAACGCAGTCAAGAATCTGCCGACTGCTGACTCCGGAATGATCTGTTTCCGAGACGGCGATGATGACGCGCGAGCGGGCAAGCTCTCTTGTCTCGGCATCAACAAAGACACCTACAGCCGCACGACGGCGGAAGGGTCGTATGAGTGGCGATACGACGTCGAAGACGTCGGGTACAAATACTACGGCAACTCGATCATGGCGGCGATTGCCCTAGTTCAGTTACGCTACCTTGATCACGATAACGCTTATCGGCGGCAGCTCAGTGTGGTACGAAAAGGGGTTCGCCGGGGCCAAAACGATCTCGATGCCACCGATCACGTCGAACTGCGAATCGTCGCGCCATCTCTTCCAGATTCGCGTTCGAAACCGTGATGACGTGATGCTTGCGCTGCGTCAGCACCAAATTTACGCGGGCGTGCACTATAACGACAACACAGATTACCGAATGTACGCATACGGGAACGGAACGTGTCCGCGCGCGCACAGGGCCAGCCGCGAGATTATCTCCCTTCCGATACACTTGTCGCTCAACTATGCGGACGTGTTGCAAGTTTGCGAACTGATCAAGCGTCATGCGCGAATCTAGCTGCGCGCGCCTCGGAAGCCCAGGCGTTCCAGGGCGAGTTTAGGCCAATCGCAACGCAGGCCCTTGATCAGAATGGGTCGCCGCCCTACGGGCCGCAATGGCGGCGGCCCTCAGTCTGGCTTTCCCGTGCAACGCGCGCTGAAATCCAACGCGCCACATAGACTCCGGTCCTTCCCAAGGCGACCTCTGTAGGCGCGCTCTCCGCCCAATTGAGGCGTCCAAAACCGCGATGGGCTAGGTCCGACGTCGACTCCGGCCTTCTCCTCGGCGCAATAACCGGTCATTCGCCGAGGGACGGCCCTCCGGGCGACTCGGCGGCCATTTCGTTTGCCGCAGCGGGCGCTTCTCGCCGTTAGGTCCGATCGGCCTGCCAGTCGCTCGGTTTGTTCATCAGAACGAACGCGGTCGCCTTGCCCGAATCCGCCAGATATTTCCGAGCAGCGGCACATAGCTTTTCGACAAATGGTTTCTTGTAGTTGTGGTGTTCTGGATCAAGTTCGAGTGTTGTAACCAAGGCGAGCACGTGATGTTTGTTTCCGTCGCAATCGTGGGCAGCGA
>Ga0206860_10192_pt1 | contig 13471 bp, 17 predicted proteins | sample Alteio_BWOrgCont_44_FD_152624 | JGI IMG/M metagenome (GOLD analysis project Ga0206860, IMG submission 152624) | Enriched cells from forest soil in Barre Woods Harvard Forest LTER site, Petersham, Massachusetts, United States -... | ecosystem: Environmental > Terrestrial > Soil > Temperate forest >...
ACTGAAATATGAAGCAGATCGGTCTTCGCCTTAGGGCCAATGTGAATTGCACTCGATAGCCCGTCGGGTTGACTTTGTTCTAGTGCTGAGACGGTCTGGCCATACACTGATGCAGTAACATGGCAAATCGACAATATTACAACTAAATCGCGAATTTTAATCATAGTAAGCCGCTCGGATGGGGCTGATAAGTAGCGGTGGAAAGTGTACGATTCTGCTTTCGTGCCTAGGCGGATCGGCTCAGGAGGGTTGCGCGATATTGGTGGAAACATCACTAAAAACCAAACGACCACATTTTCAAATGGGACCTTTGGAACGAGTAGCGGCTCATTGGGGACGTGGCCCAGCCTTGGCGGGCTACGGCGCAGTTTTCACGGAAAAAAGACGCCCAAGGCGCCCAACCCCGGCAGGGGTTGCGTCATGTGGCCCGCTGTCGGTGTCCCGTATGCCTACCGTGGGAACAGGGCCGAGAATTGGCTTAGCCAGGTAGTGGTTCAGTACAGCCACTCCCAGCGACCGTCGACAATGGGGAAAAACCCTCACCCATGGTGCAAATTGATTACCGGCCCGTGCCTCGGCTGGTTCATGTTCTCTAGGCCGCCGACGTAAGTAACGAACGGACGCACCGCCGCCGGCAAATACGGTGCCTTCGTGAACGCGAACCGGACCACCGGCTCGGGTTTTCCGGATTCAACGACCGAAAATTCTGAGATCGAAGTGTGAAACGCCTCCTGAGCCTGGGCCACCGTCGCATCGGCGAGAATCGACTGGCGACTTTTTGCCACCAACTTAATCTTCATCCCCTTCGCCACTAGGTAATCGCAGACCTTCTGGACATCGTCCATCGGCAACCCGAACTGCTCACCAAGCTCTTCCGGCGAGGCGAAGTGCCGGTAATTCGGACTTGCCGGATCCGAAACCGAATCCGCAAACCGCTTCATCCCCTCCGGATCCCGCAACGGCATCGAAATCGACAAATGAAGCAAATCCGTAACTGCCTTCGGCCCGCTTGGCGTGAGATCAAGAGCCTTCCGGGGCACATCCTGCTGCAAAGGCACCCAATCCGAGCGCTTAGTTTGCATGGCTAAAGTAGATGCAAGCCCGACAAGCATCAACAACAGCGGCGCAACTGCCAACCCGGTATACGGTAGCCCCGTACCTCTCCCCTCCGAGGGAGAGGTCGGTAAGGCTGAGGCACGAAGCCGAACCGGGAGAGGGGGATAAAACCATATACGGAAAAGTCCAAACTTACCACCCAACGTAGCAAACCCAATGATTGCTACCGCCAGAGCCAAAAGGAAAACGTACATGGCTAACCCTATTCTACGCCTGGCGGCAAAATCGGTCCCTGAAACCGCTTGATAAATAAAAGTCCCGCCCCCGCCGCAATAATCGAAAGCACGCACCCTATCCTCGCTAGCCCGATAACCGATAGCATCGATTGCAACTGCAGCGCCTCATCCCCATGCTGCTTGACCACGTCCGCATCCACCATCGGTAGCCCAGTTGCAGTTTTGTTCTTCAAAAACACCGCCGGATCGTCGACGATCAGCACCACCGGGTCACCCACATCGATCGTCACCGGCCCGAACGGGCTGTGCTTCGTCTTGTCGATCCGGACGATTTGCACATTCTGCGCCCGCCCATTAAGCGACGACTCCATCGCAAAAGTAGTCGAAAACCCTAGGAACGCCCCCAGCAGCATTACCCAAAGCACTCCCCGCATGAATTTCATAGAGTTGATGGAATATTAACCTTATGTCCGAAGGAGAAGGAGCCCCAAGTCGCTCCCAATGGCGGGATGCGGTTGAAGTTCTCGCCATCATGATCGCTATCTTCTCCGTGCTCGGCTTACTCGGCTGGGCCGCCTTTCGAAGTCTTAGCGGAGTCAACTGCGAAGGCAAAAACAAATTCGACGTCCTCAACTCATGGTCTTCAAGCCCCGACGGAAGGTTCAGGATCGAAAACCGATCCTTCGGAGACGACTGCGACGCCTTCTCAGAATGGGAGATCTGTGAATCAACCGGATCCAAGCCAGACTCGATTACCTTGGACCCAGAAGATATCGATTCAATCACTTGGGAATCCGCACGGACCCTCAAAGTCCATCTGCGCCAAGGCTCAAAACGATCCCGTAACATGCCTGACGCCTGGCATGGCATCCGCTTTGTCTACGTTGACACCAGTTGAGGCAGCGGATGCCCTTTGCAGTTTTGAGTGTATTCTTGAGAGCGGGAGCAAAACTCCAAAATGACGGAACCCGGACAAAGGAAACCGCGAATCAGCCATTCGACAAATTCGCCAAAGAGCTTGCGATTTGCGATCGCGATGATGATGACTGGCGGCTTCCTGATGACCGGCTGTCCCGAGCATCCAAATGACCTTTATGTCCAGAACGCGAGTTCGAAGCCCATTTCTGTGAAGATAACGGGAATCGACAAGCCGTGGGACAGCAAGCCAATCCCTCCCGGAGGCAGGCAACTCGTGGACCGATATTCGGGCTTCACGGTAGATAGGGTTCGCGTCAAAGTCTTCGACGCAGCCAGCGGCCATCAGCTCTTGACCGAATCGCTTGACGGCGAGATTACTCGGGAAAGAATGAATTCCAACGACAGGGCCATCACGTACCCGACTGGTGCTAAGGACAAAGCAGCGGATGCCGGAGACATTCAAAGTTTTGGTGTCTCTGGCGGCTACTTGGCCGTCCTCGAGTGGCTATTCGATGTCTTGAAGTATCTAGCGGAGGTAGGAGTCCTAAACACCCCACCTTCCCCGATTACGCCCGAACGCTCGTGAACTCGAGGATCCGCTCAACCGCTTTCTCCAAAATGTCGTCCGGCACCGCGTAACAGCAGCGGATGTGGCGGCGGCCGGTTTCGATGTCGCCGGAGAAGCTGGTGAAGGCGGTGCCGGGGACGACGAGGACTTTCTGTTCCGTCAAGAGCTTTTCGGTCAGCGTTTCGGAATCCAGGCCGGTCGAGGCGATGCTCGGGAAGGCGTAAAACGCGCCTTTGGGTATCGGACACTCCAATCCCGCATCGTTCAATGCGGAAACGAAAAAGTCGCGCTTCCGCTCCATGGCGGTGAGGAAGACCTCAACCTCCGGTTCGCTTTCTCGAAGGGCCGCCTCGCAGGCGATCTGGCTGATCGTGGGGGCGCACAGCATCGTGTACTGGTGAACCTTCATCATCGCCTCGATGACGGCGGGCGGCGCGCACGCGAAACCGATCCGCCAGCCGGTCATCGCATACGCCTTAGAAAATCCGCCCATCAGAATCGTCCGCTCCCAAGCTCCGGCGAGAGAAGATACGCATGTGTGCTCGACACCGTAAACGAGCCTGCCATAGATCTCGTCGGAAATCAGCCAAAGATCGAATTCGTGGGCGATTTCGACAATGGCTTCGAATATCTCCCGCGAGGGCGTTGCCCCGGTTGGATTGCTCGGATAGCCGAGCAGGATCGCCTTGGTGCGGGGTGTGATCGCTTTTCGGATCTGATCGGGGTCAGGCTCAAAACCGTTGCTTGGGCTTGACGTGAGCGCAACCGGCTTCGCGCCGGAAAATAGGATGATCGGGCCATACATCACATAAGCCGGCTCGGTAAAAATGACCTCGTCACCCGGTTCGAGGATCGACCGCAGGGCTAAATCGCACCCTTCCGAGACGCCCGTCGTGACCAAGATCTCGTTCTCCGGTCTGTAGGTCACGCCATAGAGCGAGCTCAGGTTCTCCGAGATCGCTCGCCGGAGCGAAAGCAGCCCAAAGTTGGAAGTGTAAGCATCGTTGTCGTTTTCGATCGCCTCGATCGCCGCCTTCTTTGCCGCCGGCGGACACGGATACCTAGGTTCACCCACGCCAAGCGACAAAACCCCCTCGATCTGCGCCGCAAGGTCAAAATAGCGACGAATGCCAGATCCAGTAACCCCAGTAACAGTTCGTGCGAGCGGTTTCACAATTCGATTATGGAAGATTCAAACCAGGTACGACCGGATGAATGAACACCGCTCTCTCAATATCAGAAGCCGCCGTAGCCGTCGTCTCGGTGGCGACGTCCGGAACGTGAAGACATCGACCAACCGTGAAATAAACGAACACCCAGGGCGGAGATATGCCATAGGCTGCTACGTCGCCACCGAGACGTCTACGGGTGCCCTTGGTGCTTCCGAAATGTAGGTTTCAATGAATTCTGAAAGTATAATAAGTTCGAAGGGAGGGATCGAAAATGCTGGGCTTGATTGTCGAACTTCTGACGCTTATCTCGGTGTTTGGCCCTATAATCTGCGGGTTTTTGCTTCCAATCATCCGGGCGCCAAAGGGAAAGATCACCAGGTGGGAACTCGCATCGATCGTTTTTGGCATCGCCGCCGGTCCTCTGCTGCTTTTGGCCATTCCTAGGAATGCCGGATTCGGCGCAATCTACTATCTGGCAAACTTCGAACTCATCCTGCCCATCTGGGCGATCGCTATCGCTCGGTCGACTCGACCCGTGCTGTTTGGAATGGCCGGTATCAGCGGCTATTTCGTATCATTCGTCGTCAAGTACTTCACCTCGCCGCCGACGGAGAACCACACGGGGCCCCTTCTGATGATCCCAACGATTTTCGCCTATGTCGCGGGACCGGCCCTCGTTATATCCATCCCGTTTTGGATACGGGCGAGACGTTTTCTGAAGCGAAGAGAAGCGGAGGCGTGAGAGGCGTGAGAGGCGGGAGAGAATAAGCTTCTACATGACGAATATTTTTTCACTTTCTACCCAGCGTTGCTTAATTTCGGATTGCTAAGCCACTACGCTCCGCATACTCCCACGCCTCCTCCGCCTACTCCGCCTACTCCGCCTTGAACCCCCAAAGCCCCTCGTGCAGCCGTTTCGCTTCATCCTGAGCGGCCAAAAGATACTTCCCGTACCGGCCTTTGTGCCCTTCCTCATTTACGGTGGCCCAACCGTCTCTGACTAGCTCGAACTGGATCAGCTTGCCTTGGGTCCACACGTATTGCAGGTAATGGGCGTTTCGCGCGATCGGATGATCGGGTTTTTCGTCTTCCACATAGACGTCAGGGAAGCGACCGAGCATGATCTCGAGATCCTGACGCGCTCCGCTGTAGCCGGGCTTATCGACCGAGGGAACGTCGATTCCGTACAGTCGAGTCCACCAAGGCAGGTCTCGGTAATGCTCTTGCCGCATTTTCAACTCGTTGGCGCCCCACAGTTCGGTGACCCGGCACATGTATTAGAAGTCAAACTTGGGCTGCTTCGGCGTATCCACCGGGGTTACCGCCATTGCTGAGGCAAGGAGAAGCGAGAGCATGCTCTATTTGACGAACGATTTTCGCTCGGGATTACAGGCTAACGGGAGCATCTTTGCCAGCAAGCCCGGTACCCTACGAAGTTATGGCAACCCCAAAAGTCGGTGAGGAAATCGCCGTAATGGAAACAAACCACGGGCGGATCGTCCTCAGGTTTTTCGACGACAAGGCCCCCAACCACGTCAGTAACTTCAAGAAGCTAGCAAGGTCAGGCTATTTCGACGGCACGAAATTTCACCGGGTGATCCCAGGATTCATGATTCAAGGCGGAGATCCGAATTCACGAAACGCCGATCGAGGCACTCACGGTACCGGAGGCCCCGGCTATCGAATTAACCAAGAGTTCAACGATACTCCCCATGATCGCGGCATCTTGAGCGCCGCCCGTTCGAGTGATCCAAACTCCGCCGGTTCGCAGTTCTTTTTGATGGTGGCCAGGTCGCCGCACCTCGACCGCCAGTACACCGCCTACGGCGAGATCATCGAGGGTTTGGACGTTGTTGACAAGATCGTTGCCTTACCAAGAGATCAACGCGACAACCCGCATCCCGCGAACCCCGCGATCATTGAGAAGATTACGATCGAGACGTACAGCGAGGAATCACTCCCTGCTTGAAATTCAAAATCTGGAGAAACGAAACACAACACCCATGAACATCCGAAAACTAGGCTATTGCCTTTTAACCTTTAGTCTCATATCCGCGCTAAGTCTGGCCCAGGGTCTCAAAACCGGCGCCCCAGGCGCCACTGCTCCTAAGTATGGTGAGAAGGTCGCCGTCATCGACACGAATCTCGGCAGAATCATTTTCAAATTCTTCCCAAAACTTGCTCCTGGTCATGTCAAGAACTTTCAGAAACTTGCGAGCAAAGGCTTCTATGACGGGACAACATTTCACCGTGTCATTCCTGGCTTTATGATCCAGGGCGGCGATCCGAATACTAAGCCAGGCGCAACCGGGGCTCCCGGCACCGGAGGGCCTGGGTACACGATCAAGGCGGAGTTCAGCAGCATGCACCATTCACGAGGAATCCTCAGCATGGCACGCAGCCAAGATCCAGATTCGGCAGGCAGCCAGTTCTTTATAACCGTCGCCGATGCCAGCAATTTAGACCACCAGTACAGCATCTTTGGCCAGGTGGTTAAAGGGATGGATGTCGTCGATAAGATCGTCAACCTTCCACGCGATGGCAACGATATGCCGACACCCACGTCAGCCGTCATGAAGAAAGTCCGAATCAAGACGTGGCCAGTCAAATGACATAGGCAGAGCGTAAAGCGTTAGAGCGTTCGAGGGAGACCGATAGTTCTCAGTTTCCCTCGAACGCTTAGCGCTAAACGCTCAACGCCTGCATTTACGCAGGGTCCCCCGGCGTAGAGGCATACTTCGACGGATGCACATCCAGGCTGAAGAACTCCAATACCTCATCCAATCGATCCGACTCGGTAGTGCAGGCGTGGACCATTTGGGTTTGCTTATCTTTGGCGTCGTCGATCGCTCGCTTCTTCTGCTCGATTTCCGCCTGCAACGCCGTGATCTCGGCGTCGGCGCGGGTAATGAACTGCGAAGCTTGATCGGCGTAGCTCTTGGCATAAGCGGCCAAAGCCGCGAGCTTCCGCGAAGCGTCGGCAACGATTGCATCGGCGGTGACTCCCGTCGCCTTCGCCATCGCGTTCACCGTAACGTTGACGGTTGCCCGCTTCGCCTGGATCGGCAACTCGGCAGGAAGCGTCGAGAGTAACTCAAGAACCTGCTCGGCGGAGAATGGACATGCCGGAAGGTTCGCCAACCCATAAATCGAGGTTAAGCTGACGTTGCCTGAGCCGTCGATAACGGAAGCCGACGCGGAAGCAGCCGGTTTGATCTCATCCAGGTTTGGACCTGGACTATCACGCACGATCTGCTCGACAGTCTTTGTCGCTGGAGGCGGCACTGGATCGGGGTCTCGGGCAGGTGCAACCTTGGGCATTGGGGCTATGGGTTGAGCCGACACGCGAGGAGAAGGCGTTGGACTCGACGCGTCGGTGTCCATCACGCTCCACGGCTTGGTTTCCTTGGGCTCCGCCGGCGGAAGTTCCACGAACAGCCCGGCGGCACGTCTTAGGGTTTCGTCAATTCTCAATTTCTATTTTTCCCCTTGCACATTGTAGAGCTTTCCGGCGCCTGGGGCCACCGCCATCTGGTCGAACGGCGAAACCTCTTGCAGTGTTTCCGTCAGGTTGTCGGTCTGGTACACCACGTCTTCGATATCGGCCAATACCTGCTCGGGAGACCGAGCCCGGATCTCGTCATTGATCAAACCGAACGTGTCCTCCATCAAGTGAAGTTGATGATTCAGGTTGGACAGGATCTCTCCGATTTGGACGACGTATTGTCTTCGCCGCAACAACACCTCTTTGCGCTTATCGAGGACTGCCTGGTTATGCAGGTTCTCGTCCTTTCTCTCCATCTCGTCGATTCCATCGATTTCGTCTGAATATCGTTTCTGAACCGTTTCGACCGTCGATTGAATCCAATCTTCGTCGACTTCGCCAGATGGGTCGAGCCGGCGGATGACTCGCTGACCCGGACCGGGCAAAGCGGGCGGCTTCACGACTGAGCCGGTGTCGGTTTCATCGAGGACCGAACGAAGATAGGTTTGAAACTGGACCTGCTTGCTGGCGAACAGCAAGAACTTTTCCATCAGGTAGTCCAGCTTGCGCAGAACCTCGCGAAACCACTTCTTTCCCTCGAAGGTCTGGCTTCCGATCGAATTGCGCATCGTCTCCAGCCGGGAAAAACGAGCCATAACATTCGGGGGCAAAGTAGGGCCGACCTCTTGCTTCAACTTCTCTCGCCGGGCAACGACTTCGGCGTCGTACCGTGTCGCCAACCTGTCCATGTACCACTTCGAATCGGGCATAAACAGCAGGTACACCGTCTCGACCACCAAACCGGCCAGGATCGGCAACGGGTTAAACGTTGCCGCAGAAATCGCGAAGAGGCCAGCCAACGGAACGACGTTGTAGCTTTCTTTGAACGCTTCTAAGTAGCGGTTGTTACCTGGCATACCGGAATTTGGCCGTTGATCTCAGTGAATCTACCCACAAACAGGCTCACAGGCTAGGGAAGATATCACGAATCTCCTTCAAAAGGGCAAGGAACTCCGGTGTCGATGTCACATTCTTGTGCCAAGCTAACCCCCTTTCGATAAGATTATACGTTTGTTGAATGCTGGCTCCCGGAATTGCCTTGCCTTCTGCGTCTCTTTCCCTTCCTAGAAGCCAGATCGTATCGCATACCTCGATCGCCGCCGCAATGTCGTGGGTCACCAAGATAAACGTTTTGAGGTCGTCCGATTCGGCCACCTCTGTGATAAAGTCGCTGACCCTCGCGACTGCGACAAGGTCCAGGCCGGAAAACGGTTCGTCCATGAGGATGAAGTGCTCGCTGCACATGAACTGCTGTCCAATGGCGATCCTCTGTCTTTGGCCGCCCGACAGTTGGACGGGGTATTTGCGCGCACAGTCCTCCATGTCAAATCGTTTGAGGAGTGCATTCGACTTTTCAAGCGCTTCAGGGTGTGTCAAACCTGCCTGCCTGCCTCCGACGAGCAGGTTCCCCAGAACGGTTCGGTGGGCGAACAACGGATAGTTCTGCGCAACGACTCCCACCGAACCGCGCTTAAGCGCCATTCCGTCACCCACGCGAACCTCACCCGAGTCCGGCTTGATGAGGCCAGCCAGGATGCAGAAAAGCGTTGTCTTGCCAACCCCGGAGGGACCGAGCAAACCCACTACCTGACCTTGCTTGTGACCGGGCCGAACGATCTTCTTGATCTCCGCGCTAACGTCTTTGAGAATCTGAACTCCGTCGTAGCTTATGCAGACCTTGTCGATCGTCAAGACCGGCTCGTGGAGTTCGTATGGCAGCGAGTCTGCCATTTACTTCCGCTCCAAAGTGAGGTCGGCGTACGGGCAAACGGCGTGACGAATCAGCCCGATAAACGCGTCTTGGCTCAATCCGACAACCAAAATGACAATCTGGATCGCAAACACTTCCGCGAGGTGGAAGTATTTGTCTTGGGCAATGAGCATGACGCCGACGCCGCCCTCCGACTTTACGATCCCCTCCACCATCGCCAGCATCATCCAGCCCATTGCTGCGTTCTGGCGAAGCACTTCGAACGCCTTGTCTGCCGTACCCAAAACGACGACTTCCCACACCACCCGCCACTCGCTCATCCGCAGGGTTCGAGCATGGTCGAACTCAGCCTTCGGAATGCCTGCGATCACGGACGCCATGGATGTGACAAAAAAGACGGTGATGCCATAGACCAGTAAAGCGGTCTTGAGTTGATGCCCACCCCCAAGCATGATGGTAAATACAGTTGAGAATCCGATCATGCTGAGAAATCTGCCCTTCGAAAGGGCGACCACAATCGGGCGGCACACGGGCAGAACGGTCATATAGGCGAGGACCAGCGAAATTGCCGCCGACCAACTGAGCGCCTCGACGTTCATCATGAAGCTGGTGATCAGTTCCTCGCCAAGTCCCTCCTTCGTCCATAGATTGCCAAGTGCGCGAATAACCTCACCCGGTTGCGGCAGGACCTTGAAAGGCGAATTGAACCAAATAAGCAGCGCGAAGGCAACTTCGACCACGACGATGGTTCGCATCGTCGCCCTGGAGACCACGCGGTTGGGAAGAAATATCGCAAACGGGTCGCGATGGTGCTTCTTCCGTTCGGTTAGGTCGCCAAACTTGAACGCGTCGCTCCCGTGAGCGCCTGCGAGCACTCTTCGGGGAGCGGCGTGTTCAGGCTTGGAATCGTCCATTGGTGTGAGCCCAGGTTACTACTTGACGCTCTGGATAATCACTTCAACGCGACGATTCTGCGCACGGCCCTCGGCGGTCGTATTCGGAACCAGCGGCTCCGTCTGACCTTTCGCAACCACTTTGACGCGGCCCTTGGGAAAGTTCAGCGGAAATGCCTTCTCAAGCCAGTTCTGAACTGCGAACGCTCGGGCTTCCGAAAGGTTCATGTTAGCGCTAGGGTTCCCGACGTTGTCCGTATGGCCATCGAGTTCTACCTCCGTGTTACTTGCAACAAGGAGATCCTGGCGAAGCCTTTCGAGATCATGTTGGGCGGCTCCGGAGAAGGACGCTTTTCCGGTATCGAACGGAATGTGCCAAATCTTCTTGCTCAACTGGATGCCTGGCGCAGCACCCTGTTTGACCGTCGGCTGGGCAGCTACAGTGGTGACGTGCTTGTTCTTCAGGTCCATGTAGTACGACTTGTCTTGGATATCCTCGACCTTGTCGATACTCGGGACAAGATTCGGATACTGCTCGACGACCAAGTTGCCAAAGAGGCTGTAAGTCGCGCCGAATAGATTCGCTCCGCCCTCTGCCATACCGAAAGACACGAAGCTGTCGGAAAGGTTGCTCGCCATCGATCCGCCAAGGCTGATCGGCACGCCCGTCTTGTCCTGCTCCTCCGCGCCCTTGTAGTATTTCGCCCAGTAGGATCCGTCCTTTTCGCCGTAAAGCTTGGCACTGACTTCGGCAGCCTTGTTTAGCGCCGAATCGCTGCTCTTGACGGCATCGCCACCCTCGGCGGTAGCGAGGAGCATCCCATCGACGATCTCCCTGTGGCCTTTCATCCATTTGTCGATACCGATAATTACACACGGCATCTGCGATGCATAGTCCTTGGTTGAGACGATCGGAACCAAGCCACCCTTCTGCTGGGCCACGTTGACGTCGCCTGGTGTCCAGGTGACGCAAGCGTTGACGGTCACGTGTTTTGTTTCGCCCGTCTTCTTGCCGTTCTTCACCACCGCGCGATCTTCCGAGTAGCCGGTGATGTACTTCTTTGCAGCGTCCAGATAGTCGTCCGCGTTGACCCAGTTCAGCGCGTCGGGATCCCAGGTCTTCTCGTTGGGGTTGGTTTTTAGCCCGTTATCGCCGAGCCATTTCTGGGCGATATTCCAGTCGCCGTCGCGAATAACGCCTGCGCAAAGCCCGCCTCGGCTGGCGCTGGGCTCCAACTTCCACGTTGCCGGGCCCATAAACTTGTCTTCGCCGCGTGAATAGCCGATCGATCCTACGACTTTGGCTCGGTAATCGGGCCCAAGCTTCTTGAGAGCGTCGTTTAGACCTTTCAAAAACGTGGCGCTGCCGTCGCCCATGATCGCCACGAAGTGCGCACCTTTTTCCGGATTTGCATTGCCTTGGCTGAGTTCGGTTGCAAATGCCACGAGTGCGTCTGTCAATTTGCCGTTGTCGTCTTGCCGCGCCCATTTCATATTGACGCCGTTCTCACACATGAGGCTGCCCATTGTCGCCTGCGGACCGCCTACGGCAAACATCAATCCCATTTGAGCGTTCCAGGCGTATCCCAGCATTCGCACTTCAGGTTTTTCGGTGCATCCTCCCGACCCTGAATCGGGCATCGAGACGACCTTTCCGCTCCCTGAGCTATCGTTGATGGTTGGGAGTGTGATCTGACTGACGTTTACGCCGCCTTGGGATTCGGTAGACCCTGGCGCCAACGATTTGAAAGCATCTGGGCCCTTCCACATCCGGTAGCCAGCGATGGCGATCCCAAAGGCAAGCAAGATGATAACGATTTTTCCGACTGGTTTAATACGCATGGTGACGTAACCTCCGACAACTCAACGAAACGGTCGCAATTACAGCATAGATTAAGGAAGCTATGTTTTGGCTAGCTTCGAGTTACCAGCATCGGGTTTTAGGAGGTGGGTGGTCCACAGTGATCCATTACTGTCAAACCGTCCAATCGGTTGCGGCTGAGCCTAGTAAATACTTAAGGATTTTGTTCGTTATTTAGCGACCTATCTCACTCTGCCGGCAGTCTAAGTTGAAGGACCACAAATTCAGATGGCCAAACCGATTAACCTCCTTTTGATCGAGGACAACTTGGACGATGAGCAGCTATCAGTAAGACAACTGCGAAAAGTACGATCCTGCGGATGGATCGAAGTGTCCCGTGACGGAGAGATGGCACTCACTCGGTTGATGGATCCCGAGCTACCATTGCCCGACCTTGTTCTGCTCGATCTAAAGCTTCCGAAGATCAACGGGCTCGAGTTGCTGCATCGACTGAGAATGAATGCGAGAACGGCCAATCTGAGAATCATCGTCTTGTCTGCGCCCGATGAACCCGGGGATGTCCGTGCAACCTATCGCCAGTTTGCGGATGGGTTTATCGAAAAGCCGGTGATGTTGGAGGCGTTTGTGGCGGAGGCAGCCCGCCTCGGAATCGTCAGCCTGAACGCCAGCGTTATCTAGCATCCGAGGGGACTGGACTTCAGGCGGTAAACTGTGCGCTCCCCCCGATGGATCAATCCCACGTCCGTAACTTCTGCATCATTGCACACATCGATCACGGCAAAAGCACGCTTGCCGATAGGCTGATCGAGCGGTGCGGTGCTATCCGCGGCACTGCGCAAGAACAGATGCTCGATTCGATGGACATCGAACGTGAGCGGGGAATCACCATTAAAATGGCGGCGGTCCGCCTCCTGTACACCGCTGCAAATGGCGAGACTTACCAACTGAACCTCATCGATACGCCCGGCCATGTCGACTTCACGTACGAAGTGTCCCGAGCATTGGCCGCCTGTGAGGGCGCCATCCTGGTGGTAGACGCCAGCCAAGGTGTCGAAGCCCAGACGATTGCCAACGCGAGCATGGCGATGCAACAGAACCTTGAGATCATTCCCGTCATCAACAAGATTGATCTGCCCCATGCCGATGTAGAGCGAGCCAAGGAGGAGATCGAGAGCGCGGTGGCGATCGATACCACCGACGCTATCCCGTGCTCGGCGAAGTCCGGAATTGGGATTGAAGAGATCTTGGAAGCCATCGTGCACCGAATCCCTGCTCCGGCCGGAGACCCCAAGGCGCCGTTAAGAGCGCTAATTATATCAGGGAGCGGTTGCCTACCTACGCGTCAAAGACGGCAGCGTCAAAAAGGGCGACAAGATAATGATGATGGCGACCGGGTCGAAATTCGACATCGACTCGACCGGCCACTTCAACCCCTTGTTGGAAGTGGACGACGGGTTAGCTACTGGCGAGGTCGGCTTCCTTACAGCGGCGATGAAGAGTATCGGCGACGCTCGGGTCGGTGACACGGTGACGTTGGCCAATAATCCAGCG
>Ga0206860_10195_pt1 | contig 13274 bp, 16 predicted proteins | sample Alteio_BWOrgCont_44_FD_152624 | JGI IMG/M metagenome (GOLD analysis project Ga0206860, IMG submission 152624) | Enriched cells from forest soil in Barre Woods Harvard Forest LTER site, Petersham, Massachusetts, United States -... | ecosystem: Environmental > Terrestrial > Soil > Temperate forest >...
AGAAGCGCCCCGTCCTTCACGTTGCCGCCGTGGAGAAACAGGCGAGGCAGCAGGTCGCATTCGTCACGACGCGCCCGACGCCTACCCGGGCAGAAAACGACGCCATGCTCGACGGCGATATCGTCGGCGATATCGTAATGGTGAAGCAGTGGGACCTCAGCCCGATCGTGGAGACGTCGCCGGGCCCGAGCGAACCGCCCGGCCGCCCGATGCCCGTACCGGTCTGCACCAATCCGCCGGAGGCCAGCGGAACGCCGCGATTGGGCAGGAACGTCACCAAATGCTCTGCTTCGAGGCGCGACAGAGCTTCGTGTAGCGGCGCGTCAAGCCGAGGTCATAGCGCTGCTTCAGCGGGGCGATCGTCAGAGCAATTCTGAAGCAAGCCGCGCATCGAGGATGTCACGTCGCAGCAACTCAAACGTTGCGCCTTCATAAACGCCCTGATAGCGTTTCTTGTACCGGATTGCCAGGGTCGCCGGCGGGGCCGTGGTCATAGAGACCCTCAGGAGCAGCCCGGTTCTCAGGTCAATCAGACCCTTGATTGGGCGATCGCCGCTACGAGGGCACAACGAGAATGGGGAACAACCGATGAACCCGAAGATTGCCTGGATTACTGCGGGGCTAGCGGTACTGTCGGTGGCTACGACGACCACAACAGCTCTCGCGGCGTTCGATTGTAAGGATGGAGCAATTACGATAGGGTTTGCCCGCGCTAAGACTGGAGGTTTTGCCTTCTTCGACGTGGCCGGGGTTCGCGGTTTCACCGTCGGAGTAGACGAGATCAACGCAGCCGGCGGAATCGATGGCTGCAAGATCAAATTGATCGAGGGCGATACACAGTCGAATCCAGCCCTAACTGGGCAGGTCGCCAATCAACTCATCAAAGACGGCGCTAAGATCATCATCGCGCCATCGGATTTCGATGCCGGAATCGGTGCTTCGCAGGCAGCGCAAGCGGCAGGCGTCTTCTCCATTTCGCCCGAAGCATCGTCTGTTACCTGGACGCAGGCGGTAAAGCCCAATCACTTCGTCGGTGGCATGAGCGAGTCCGACCTCGGGCGCGACATTGCAGGATTCGTCAATGAGAAGGGCTGGACCGGCGCATTCGTTGTTATCAACACCGCCTACAGCTTCTTCACCAATCAAGCGAAAGTGTTCGCTCAGGTCTTCAAAGGAAAAATTGTCGGTCAGGAGACGATAAACGAGCAGACGGCCGATTACGCGGCGGTCATTTCGAAAATTCGTGCCGCCGGTGACGCCGTGCAGGTCATCTACCTCGATGACTATTTCCCCCATGTCGGCACCTTCCTCAAGCAAGCGCGCGCCGCGGGTATCACGGCGGCTGTCGTCGGCAATGGCACCTTCTCTTCGACGTCCCTGCAGCAAGTGGTGGGTGCTGCGGGCCTCCAAAACGTCTTCTATGTTGCGTCGGCATACTATGAGGGCAAAGATATCGATCCGGCGCTTGCGAAAATGATCGCTGCCTACCAAGCCAAGTTCGGCAACTTCCCCGAGAACACAAATTCGGTCGTTGGATACTACGCCTCGCAGATCATCGCCGATGGACTACGCAAGGGAGGCTCGACGGACGCCAGCGCGCTGACTGCGGCTATAATGTCGCAAAAGGACCTGAAATTGCCGGGCGCGACTTACTACACCTGGAACGATCGCCACCCGACGGTCAGCGGTACAGTGATTGGCTTCGATGCGACCGGAGAGTTCAAGCAGGTCGAGGTTCTCGACCCGCGCAACGTAAAGTAATCGTGGTTCGCGGAAGCGCCGTACTAGCGTCGAGAACCGATGGCTCGGTCTTGCGAGCCATCGGTCTGTCGAAAAGCTTTGACGGCGTTCTCGCCATCGATCAAGTGGACCTGGCCCTTCCACTTGGAAAAACGATCGGCCTCCTCGGCCCCAACGGATCGGGCAAGACGACGCTGGTCAACTGCCTATCCGGCGTTCTTTCCCCGACGGCTGGTGACATCTACATCGACGCGGAGCGGATCACGCGCCACTCGCGCGCGGCGCGCGCCCAACTTGGATTGGCCCGGACTTATCAAAATCTTAGGCTGTTTCCCGCGCTTTCAGTAGCCGAGAACATAGAGGCGGGCTTGACGGGAGTACGCCCAAAGCCGTCCGCACGCTTATGGCAACAGCGCCTCGCGTCCGCGATCGATGACTATGGCCTTGCGGAGGTTATCCATCGGCCCGTCGGCACCTTGCCCTATGGACTACAGAAGCGGACCGAAATCGCGCGTGCCACCATTGGCATGCCGCGTATTCTGTTGCTCGACGAGCCGGCAGCCGGTCTTGGGACGGGTGATTGCGAAAATCTGGCCGAGCTCCTCAAGCGGGCTCAAAAATCCATCGGATTCGCATTGCTTCTTATCGACCACAATGTTGCATTCGTGATCAAACTGGCCGACTCGTTGATGGTCTTGGCGAATGGGCGCGCGATCCGCCATGGAGCTCCCGCCGATGTCCTCGGCGATCATGAAGTCGCACGCATCTATCTTGGGGATATGATGCATGCTTCACGTTGAAGACGTGACAGCTGGGTATGGACGGACGAAGGTTCTCGACGGCATCAATCTGGATCTCGAACGGGGCCAGGTGCTTGCGGTCGTCGGCCCTAATGGCGCGGGTAAGAGCACCCTGATGCGCGCGATCTCCGGAGCAATCCCATTGTGGAAGGGGCGCATCCACTGCGATGGAACCGAACTGACGGCGTTCTCTGTGGAGGAACGGTGCGAATTCGGCGTTGTCCTTTGCCCCGAGGGCCGGAGAATATTCTCCTCCTTATCTGTCGAAGAGAACCTCGTTCTCGGAGCGAATCCAGCTCGGCAGAGACAGGGGTACGCAGCAGCACTACGTGCAGGCCTGGAACGGGCCTACGCGCTATTTCCAATACTGAACGAGCGGAGACGTGCCTCTGGCGGGGCGCTGTCGGGCGGACAACAGCAAATGCTGGCGATCGCGCGCGCCCTAATGAGCAATCCGCGCCTCCTCTTACTTGACGAGCCATCTCTCGGTCTATCGCCCAAGCTCGCTGACCAGGTTTATGTCGCGCTTGCTGCGCTCAAAGCCGGAGGCCTAACCACGATCATTGTCGAAGAGGCCGTTGGGCGACCACTCGCTCTAGCCGAGGAGGGGATCGTGATGCGCGGCGGCTGCATCGTCCGCCGCGAAAGCGCGCGCTCACTGGCCGCTGGCAATCTAGCGTTCGCCTATCTCGGACCGGGCTCAGCATGAATCCGCTCCAACTGATCGTCGACGGGTTGAGCACCGGGACCCTATACGTGCTGCTAGCGTTGGGGCTCAGCATTGTATTCAGCGTCATGGGGCTGATCAACTTCGCCTACGGGACGCTGATGGTGTGGGCCGCTTACACGCTCTACTTGCTGCACCTCGTCGGTCTTCCCTATCCTCTGTGTCTTCTCGGAATGGCCGCGGCCACGACCATCTTGTCGCTTGCAATCGGACGATTTGCGTTTCTTCCGTTCGTTGGAATGCCCGCCGCAACCATGCTACTCGCATCATTTGGACTGGCCCTTGCACTCGAGGCGGTCGCCGTCATGATTTTCGGTGAAGCACCGAGAGCCGTGCCAACTCCGGCGTTCCTCATCGTCTCGCTGAACCTTGGAGTCGTCAGGATTTCGGTCATTCAGTTGGTTTCGCTTGTCCTCGGCGGCATCGTTCTCGTCGGGCTCGAATGGATGACGAAGCGGACTCATTTCGGATTGGAGATTCGAGCAGCGGCCGAGGATGCCGCCACGGCCCGCCTGATGGCCATACGGCCGTCCCGCGTGGTGATGTTCGTATTTGCGCTGAGCGGATCGATCTCCGCGGTCGTTGCGTTCATCTGGTTTGCGCAAATCGGAACCGTAACGCCGCATGCGGATTTCAATCCCATGCTTAAGGCATTCATCGCTGTCGTGTTGGGCGGTATCGGCACCGTTCGTGGTGCAGTGATCGGGGGCCTCGCCCTCGGAATGCTCGAGAGCTTGCTGTCCGCGCTGCTCAACGGACCTTTGCTCAACTATCAGCAGACAATCGCCTTCATTCTCGTCATCGCCATCTTGCTGATCAGGCCCCAAGGAATCGCGGGCAAGATGCTAGAAAGTTCAAAATGAGCTTGTCTGGCTGGTTCCCGATCGACAAGCCACTCGGGTTATTCGGGCTCGCTATTTCGGCCGCCAGCACCGTCCTGCTTTCCCTCCTCGTCGCGGTCGCGGCGGCCGTTTTCAATTGGGCGAGCGACGGACATTATTCCGAGCTGGTGCTCAGCATCGGCATCGCCTTAGTGCTCACGATCGGATTTCAGATCTTTTCGGGAAGCACCGGCGTCGTGTCCTTTGGACATCCGGCGTTCGTGGCGATCGGCGCCTATGTCGCCGGCATCGTGTCCGTGCCACCGGAAATGAAATCGACGATGCTTCCTGATCTACCGGCGTCCTTAGGCACGCTGCAACTAGGTCTCGTCCCGGCGACCCTGCTTGGCGGATTGGTCGCGGCCATTCTGGCATTGCTCGTCGGTCCAGTCGTCATGCGCCTTTCCGGCGCGGCAGCAAGCATCATGACATTTGGGTTTCTGGTGATTGTGAACGAGCTGCTGCGGAATGCCGAGTCCTTCACCCGCGGCAACCAGACATTCTTCGGAGTGCCGAAGCTGGCCAGTTTTGGAGCGGTGTACGGGACGGTCGTTCTCGCGGCGGCGCTGGCTGCAACGTTCAAGTTCTCCCGCGCGGGGTTGAGAGTGCGGGCGATACGGGAGGATTCGCTCGCGGCAGAAACCGCCGGAATCGGTGCGGTGGCGGCTCGAATGTGGCCGTGGGTCCTGTCTGCTTTCGTCATGGGTGCCGGCGGGGCGCTAACCGCATTCTTTCTCACTGCGTTTTCTCCGCAATCGTTCTACGTCCCGCTTGCGATTCCCATGATCATCATGGCCGTGCTCGGCGGATTAGGAAGCGTCGCGGGCGCGATCGCGGGTACGGTCGTACTGACGATCTGGCAGCAGCTGATGCAATTGCTGGAGACTGGCGGATTTGGCTTTTCGGTCCCGCTGGGGAGCTCACAACTCACGCTCGGGCTCGGCCTCATCCTCCTCCTCTACTGGCGTCCTTCCGGCTTGCTGGCTGATCGCGAGTTCATGCTGGGTGGCGTCGATCGGGCCGTTACATCCCACTCGCCCGACCCCAACTTTGCCAGCGACAGGCGAGAAGGAGAGGCCGGAAATGAAATTTGAGCTCTATAAGGAGGCGGGTTTGACCAACAGTCCAGCCGTCATCTTTAACCACGGCACGCTGATGGACTTCACCATGTTCGATCCTCAGCTCGCGTTCCTGTCCGCCAATGGCTATCGCGCCATCTCGCAAAATAGTCGCGTCCTTCTAGGTCCGCCCAGCCGCCATAGCCTAGAGGACCTAGCCGATGACACCGCGAAGCTGGGCGAGAAGCTAGGGCTGAACCATTATGTAGTCGCCGGAATGTCGACGGGCGCATTCATGGCGGTCGACTTTGCGTTGAAATATCTGGATCGTGCGGACGGTTTCATCCTCATCGAGGGACAGGCTTCCGCCTACCCCGAGGCCGACCAGATCGCATTCGAAATTGAATTCGAAAAATTCAATGTAGAGGGGCCAGTGCCTCGCGAACGAGCGGAATGGGCGGCTCCTTTTTGTTTCGGCGAGTACACCTACGCCAACAACCATGGCCTTGTGGACTATTGGATCAACCGGTGGTCGACGATCATTCCATCGCGCGCCGTATGGGCGCAGGGAACCTCCTGGGTCCGCAAACCGGACCTTACGCACCGGCTCAAGTCCATCGCGAAGCCGGTGTTAATCATCCACGCGCCCGGCGATCTGCCGGTGCCAATCGCGCGCGCTTATTCAATGCTCGAAAACCTAGCCGACGCGACATTGGTTAAGGTGCCCAATTCAGGACACACTTCGAATCTGGAAAACTCGGAGGTCGTCAATTACGCCATTCTCGGCTTCCTCGATCGCATTTACCGGCGCCGGAATGCCGCTTAGGCCGCGGTAAAGCCAGCGTCGACTGGCAAGAGTGCCCCGGTGATGAGCGACGCGTCGTCCGAGGCCAGGAAGACGACTGCATCCGCGATCTCGCGCGGATTAGCGAGGCGCTGGTGCAGCGGATGGATCTTCCCATATTCCGCGAGCGTCGCTTCGACATCTACCCCTTTAGGCAGCACAGATTCGATCATGGCCGTCCGCACGGCACCCGGACAAACACAATTAACTCGGATCGACTGCGCGTAGTCGAGCGCCATTCCTTTGGTCAGCTGCACGACCCCAGCCTTCGAGGGCCCGTAGGCACATTCGTTCGGCCACCCGACGATGGCGAGTGCAGACGCGATATTCACGACGACTCCACGGCGGGCCTCGAGGTGCGGGATCGCCTGACGCGAACAGAGAAACGTTCCCGTCAGATTGACGTCGAGCGTACGTCGCCAGCCTTCGAGCGGCGTCGACTCGGCTGGCTGCTGCGGACCGGCGATGCCAGCATTGTTCACAAGGATGTCCAGCCCGCCGCGGGCGGCGATGACCTGGGCGAAGCCGTTGGCGACCGATCCTTCGCTAGCGACATCAATCGTCACCGCCATCCCGCGGACCACCATCTGAGCCTCGGTCGCTTTAGCGCTGTTGCCATCCACATCGGCGCAGGCGACAAAGGCGCCCTCTTCCGCAAGCCGGAGCGCTATCGCACGACCGATGCCGCGTCCAGCGCCGGTGACCAGCGCTGTCCGACCCGTCAGACGTTTGCCGATGGCCATTGCATCTCGCGGTCTAGCAGGAGGTCTTGCGTCATCGAGCCGTTGTCCCTCCGTCCACGGCAAGCGCCACGCCGGTGACGAAATTGGCTTCTGCCGATGCAAGATACGCGACCGCTGCGGCGACTTCCTGTGGTCGTCCCATCCGTCCTATCGGCTGATCCGACTGGACGGCCGCGCGCGCCGCGGACGGGTCCGGTTGCTCTGCGATCCAAGCATCCACGAGGGGCGTCTCGACAAAACAAGGACAGACGCAGTTGACGCGGATCGCGTCGGGGGCGCCGTCGAGCGCTGCTGCGCGGGTTAGCTGCACCACCCCTCCCTTGCTGGCACAGTAGGCCGCCTGTGCCAGTTGACCTACTAGCCCCGCGTCCGAGGCAATATTGACGATGGCGCCGCCGCGTCCCTTCATTGCGCGCATCGCCGCCGCCGTGACATTGAATGTGCCTGTCAGATTGACGTCGATTAGCCGGCTCCAATCGTTCGCGCGCGTGTCCTGTACCCGCGCCGAGTGAGCAATGCCGGCGGCATTCACAACAACGTCAACTGCGCCGGACTCCGTGGCAATATGGGTGATCGTCGAATGCACCGATTCGGCATCGGTTACGTCTAACCCGATGTAGCTCATCGCGTCGAAAGCCGGGTCCGTAGCGGCGGGCGGATTGCGATCGATGATCCAGACACGCGCTCCCTCGGCGAACAAACGAATCGCCGTCGCTCGACCAATTCCCGATATCCCTCCGGTCACCGCGACGGACATCCCGGTGAACCGCGCGAGCCCCCACTCGCGCATGCGCTGAACCTCAATCGCCAGGTCATCGTCGCGCCTCACAGCGTCACACCACCTTTGCCAGCGCTTTGTACCCTTGCGTGCTCCGGGACCGCGTTTGCATGATTTCGGCGAGTTGGCGGCGCGCCACGCGTCTTCGAGACGAAGGTATAGAGGCCCGAACCCGAACCGCACGGATGTTCGGGCCGCGAAAATCGCCGATTACACCTCGTGCGATCAGGGCTTTGCACAATAGCGTTGCCATCGGGAAACCGGAACGCGATCTGATTTCCCCGTTCTTCTGGCCGCGTCGGCGTCACCAACGCCAATTGCGGACACTGGACAAGGACCACCGCCAAGAATACGTCGAACAACTAGTCGGCCTGCGCCTTGGACGGACCAAGTCGAGGCCCGTGAAGATGCCTACGGCGGAATCAAGCGCGGCGAGGAAGAGGATGGGCGGCGTTCCCACCCGCATGCAATCGATCGCATAATCGGTCATATCATACGTAATCTTATATATAATCGTGAGGATGGCAATCGATTCCGTCCAACGCGCAAGAGCGGAGCGACAGAATGAAGGAAGAATATGCAATCACCGTCAGCGGTCTCGTCCATCGTTCGGAGCTTGGGATCACCCTGCCTCATGAGCACCTGCTGATCGATTTCAGCTGCCGGTACTCGTCAGCTCCCGACGAGTCCAGCTTAGGGTCCCAGCCAGCGCTCGCCGACCGATGGCGCCTGTTACGATATCCGGCAGGCTACCGCTCGAACCTCGAAGGCAAGAGCGTCGATAGTGCCGTGCGCGAGGCGCTCTGGTTTAAGGAAGCGGGCGGGAGGACGATCGTCGACTTGACAGGCGTGGGGCTAAGTCCTGACGTCAAAGGGTTACGCCAAATCGCTGATGCAACCGGCCTGAATGTGATTGCTGCTTCGGGTCTCTATATCGACTCCTCGCTTCCGCAGTGGGTTCGCGACGCAACAGTCGAAGAGCTTACCGACCACATTGTCGCAGACATCGAACGCGGGGGCCGCGAGGGTATTCGTCGTGGGGCCATCGGCGAAATTGCCATTGAGACAGCCACCGAGCTTGAGATGAAATGCCTGCGCGCAGGCGCCAAGGCTCAGGCGCGCACCGGTGCGCCATGCTTCCTCCATGTGATGTCGGGGATTCTTCCACAATACAGGTCCATGACCGATGACATCATCTCGATCTACGTCAAGGAGGGAGGTGCCCTTCACAAGCTGGTGCTTTGTCACCAGGATGGATCAGGAGACGATGTTTCTTATCAGGAACGCCTCCTCAAGATGGGGCTGTGGTTCGAATACGACACGTTCGGGTCGGAGGGCGTGTTCGCTTTCGGCGACACCTATATCCAGTTGCCGACCGACAGTCAGCGCATCGCCGAAGTTGCCACCTTAATCGGGCGCGGCTTCCTCGGACAGCTGCTGATTTCGCAGGATGTTTGTTACCAGACCGGAAAGCGCAGCTGGGGCGGGCATGGGTTGGCCCACATTCTCGATAGTTTGCTGCCGCGCTTTGAGGCCGGTGGAATTGATCGCGCGACGGTGATGCGCCTCATGAGCGACAATCCATCCCGCCTTTTCAGCTACACAACGAAATCACCACCGTGACCAAACAATCGTTCCTGGATCCTAGCGGGTATGAAGATCATTTCGCCCGCGAGCGCTTGCCTCCTCCTGATTTGTGGCCCGACATGCGGAGCGACAGGCCTGAATTCGTATATTCAAAGCGGATGAACGCGGCGATCGAGCTGCTCGACACGATGTTTGATCGAGGATTCGTGGAGCGGGCCGCTGGGATTTTCTACTACATCCGTCGTGATGAAGGGATAATAAAGGCCTGGATCGACGAACGCCCCTTCTGGAATGGTCAGGAGACGGAAACGCAACGCTTGCGGATGACAGTATCGCTCGTCTTCGGTCAGACGCAGCCTCTCGGCTCCGCGCCTCGCCCGCATGATCCGGCGGGCCTCGCGCTCGACGGCCCTGTCCGCCGCGTCGACTACTTCCGCGCATGTCTTCGCGCTTGCCTGCTTCATCTCCGCCTCGGTCAGGCTGGCCATCAGCCGCATGCGGCGTAGCACGCGCTCAGCGGAGCCCGCCGCCTTGAGCGAGCGCTCGGCGTCAAACGGCTTGCCGAGGCAGCCGCCGGCGATATCTTCGCCGCGTCTGATCCTCTCAAGGCGATCCTGCCGGCCTCAGCCCGCTCTCCTGCTTCCGTCGCCTTCGGCGCTTGCTCGGCGATCGTCGTCGGGATGCGGGCGTGCAGCGCGGCGTAGACCTTGGCCTGATCGTCGGGCCCGACGCCGTTGCCGAGGCGGCCGAGCCGCTCCGTCAGGTTGGCCAGAAGGCGAGGCGCTCGCGGACCGACACCTCGGCGTCAACCGACCCGAGCGAGGCAATGTGCTCGCGGTGCATCTTCCCGGAGACGCGCCGGGTCTGGCATCAGGCTGGCTTGAGGGGGTCGCGTGGGAGTCCCTGCAGGATTGTGCGCTAAGCGGACGGTGGCGCGGTCACCGTGAGCGGGCGAACGCCCGAGGTCACGTTTTCGAAGGTGCATGCCGCGCTAGCCTTGCTTGAGGCGTATGATTTGGCCGGCGAAGGGCTGATTGCGCCCGCCGACCCGCGCTCGTAGTCTAAGCCGACCATACGGGGAGAACTCCCGGCAGGGCCGCTGTCGGCAAAGGACGTCTACGATCAACGCTTCGTCTAAATACCTCGGATAGGTTTGTGGGACGCCCCACCACCGCTCCGAAATGTCCTCGCATGGCCTCGACGCCTTCTCTCCTCTCGCCGCAGATACGCGCTGGGCTCTTCGACCTACCGACAGATCACGACGAGGTTCAGCGACGCTACACGCTCGCGCCGGAGGACGTCGCCTTCGCGCGGCAGCACCGTCGACAGCACAACCGGCTCGGTTTCGCGGTGCAGCTCGCGCTCCGGTCGCGATCATCGACGTCGTCGCCGAGCAGCTCGGGGTCGAGCCGGGGGTCTTCGATCTCTACGCCCGCCGCGACGAGACGCGACGGGAGCATGCGAGCCAGATCGTTCTCCACCTCAAACTGCGCACGATCCGGCAAGCCGACTACCGCGTCGCGATCACTGCCGGCGCCGCAGCCGCGGTCGGGACCGAACGGGGCGAGCCGATCGTGCGCGCCATCATGACGAACTGAAGGTCCGCCGCATCATCGTTCCGCCAGCTCCGCTCGTCGAGCGCTTCGCCCTGGCCGACCGCGCCTTCGCACGGCGCTATGCTCATCGCGAACTCATCCGCGGCCTCGACACCGGCATGCGCGAGCGGCTCGAGGCCTTGCTCACCACCAGGGTTGAGGATGACGGGCGCACGGTCCATGGCTGGATCAGCGAGGCGCCGGAAGGCCCGAAGCTCAAGAACCTGGTGAGGGTCGTGGACCGGTTGCGGTGCCTGCGCCCGATCGGACTGTTAGATGATCACCGCAAGGTCATCCACGCCAACCGCTACGGCATCATCGCGCGCGAGGCGAAGATTATCCATGCGCGCGAGCTCATACGCTTCTCGATCGAGCGGCGGCTTGCTACCCTCGTCGCCTTCGTGATCGAGCGCCAGGCTGCGCTCACCGACCTCGCGATCGAGATGTTCGACCGCATGCTCGGCTCTGCATATCGCCGGGCCGAGACCTCGCGTAAGGCTCGGCTGCTTGGCCAAGCAGAGGCGCTCGCCCAGGTGGCCCGCCAGCACCTGATCCTCGGCCGCGCTCTCGTCGAGGCCCGCCGGAACTGCAGTGACCTGTCGCAGGCCGTCGAGGGTTCGCTTGGCTGGGATCGGCTCGCCTCCAACCTCGAGGCCGCCGCGGAAGCGCTCGTCGCCGACGAGGGCGATGGCCTCGAAGAGCTGATCGGGCGCCACGCGTTGCTGCTCAGGGCGGCGGCTGTCCTCTTCGACGCCTTCGGCCTCCGCTCGTTCAAGCCCCACGACCCGATCCTCACGGCCGTCGATATGCTGCGAGCGATCTATCGCCGGGAGCGGGGCAAGCTGCCGGATCGTGTGCCGACGGCGTTCCTGAAGCGGAGCTGGCGCAAGCGGGTGAGGGCTGGAACCAACGGCTTTGACGCCCGCGCCTACGAGGTGGCGGTACTCGTGCATCTCCGCGACCGGCTGCGCGCCGGCGACATCTGGGTGGAGGGCAGCCGCGCCTACCGCACCTTCGACGACTACCTTCTGCCGCGGCCCACCTTCACCCTGATGCGGGCGGAGGGCCGGCTCGGGCTCGCGGCGCCAGACGACTTCGCCGCTTGGCGGGCCGAGAGGCCGCGTTGCTCGATCTCAAGCTGAACGCGCTCTCGGTCGCAGCGACCAAGAACCAGCTGCCCGAAGCCGCTATCACCGCGGACGGGCTCACCATCTCGCCGATTCGACGCGAGGAGCGGGAGCAAGCCCGCGCGCTTTCCTCGCGGCTCTACAACCTCATGCCGCGGGTCCGCATCACGGATCTTCTCGCCGAGGTGAATGTCTGGACCGCGTTTGCGAACCACTTCACCCACTACCGGACGGGCGAGCCAGCCGCGACTGACGAGCCAGCCCTCATGGGCGCGATCCTAGCGGACGCGACGAGCCTTGGGCTCGACCGCATGGCTGAGAGCTCGCGTGGCGTGACGATCCACCAGCTCAACCTCGTGATCGAGCGCCACATCCGGCACGAGACCTATGCGGCGGGCGTCGCCGTGATCGTTGACGCTCAGCACGCCTAACCCCTGTCGAAGGTCTGGGGCACGGGCGATACCTCCTCCTCCGACGGGCAATTCTTCCCAGCAGGCGGTCGTGGCGAGGCAGCGGCCGACTACAACGCCCGCCACGGCTCTGAGCCTGGCACGGTGTTCTATGACTTCATCTCCGACCGCTTCGCCTCGTTCTACTCAAAGGTGATCCCGGCCGCGGCAAGCGAGGCGCCCCACGTCCTTGATGGCCTCCTGCATAACGATAGTGCGTTGGAGATCCAGGAGCACGCGACTGACACGGCGGGCGCGGTCGAGAGCGTTTTCGCCCTGTTCCACCTTTTCGGCTACCGCTTCGCGCCGCGCATCCGGGATTTCGGCGATCGTAAGCTGTTCGTGATCGCCAAGCACGCGGATTACGGCCCGCTCGCCTCCATGATCGGCGGCGCGGTCGACCTCGGGCTCGTCGAGGAGAACTGGGACGAGGTGCTGCGGCTCGCTGCCTCGATCCGCGCCGGTACGGTGCCGCCCTCAGTGATCTTGCGTAAGATCGCGGCCTTCCCGCGCCAGAACGCGCTCAGCAAGGCCCTGCGGGAGATTGGGCGCGTCGAACGGTCAATCTTCATGGCCGACTGGCTGATGGACCTCGAGCTGAGGCGGCGTTCGCACGCCAACCTCAATAAGGGCGAGAGTCGTCACGCTCTGGCGCGGGCCGTGTTCTTCCACCGCCTGGGCGAGTTGCGCGACCGCACGGCCGAGGCGATGGCCTACCGCGCCTCGGGGCTAAACCTGGTCGTGAACGCCATCATCCTGTGGAACACGACCTACCTCGCCCGCACTCTCAATTACGTGCGTGGTCAGGGCGTCGTTCTCACCGACGAATTGTTGTCGCACGTGGCGCCCGTCAAATGGGATCACATCGCGCTCACCGGTGACTATCTCTGGTCCGAAATTGAGAGACCACGCGAACGCTTCAGGCCGCTGCGCACGAACCGCTTT